>Ga0351909_1083_pt1 | contig 31230 bp, 28 predicted proteins | sample TotcelHT113001L4_FD_206864 | JGI IMG/M metagenome (GOLD analysis project Ga0351909, IMG submission 206864) | Enriched cells from coal bed in the Powder River Basin, Montana, United States - Total cells T11 rep1 HSBNCT.T11.300.1.L4 ... | reverse complement strand
GGTTGAGATAAAGCTAAAAAGAGGCGAAAGCATTGAAAAAGCCCTCCGCCGGCTCAAGAAAAAGATGGACAAGGAAGGCACCATGAAGGAAATCAGGGGGCATCGTTACTTTGAAAAGCCGAGCGAAAAGCGGCGCCGCAAGGCGGCCCGCGCCAGGATGGGACCCAGGATCAACACAAGGATGAGCTATTAGGAGGCCGAAGTCAGTATCCAGTAGTCAAAAGTCAGTATTACGAATATAGGCAGCAGAAAAGCAACGTTTGTCCTGCCCGCCTAACTGACTGCTGAATTCTGGCTGCTTACTAATTCTTAAGATATGAAGGCATTAATCAGCGGCATTACCGGCCAGGATGGATCCTACCTGGCCGAGTTCCTGCTTGAGAAGGGCTACGATGTTTACGGCATGGTGCGCCGTTCAAGCACTGAAAATTTTGAACGTATCTCCCATATAACCGACAGGCTCAAGCTCAGGCAGGCCGACCTGCTCGATCAACTCTCGCTGGTGGAACTGATGGATGCAGTCCAGCCGGATGAAATTTACAACCTCGCGGCAATGTCTTTTGTGCCCACTTCCTGGACCCAGCCCATGCTGACCGGTGAATTCACCGCCATAGGCGTCACGCGCATGCTCGAGGCCATGCGGCAGGTGTGCCCCAAGGCAAAATTTTACCAGGCATCCAGCAGCGAGATGTTCGGCAAGGTACGCGAAGTTCCGCAGAACGAACTTACCCCTTTCCATCCGCGCAGCCCCTACGGGGCGGCCAAGGCCTATGGACACTACATTACCGTCAACTACCGCGAAAGCTACGGGCTCTTCGCGGTCTCCGGCATTCTTTTCAACCATGAAAGCCCGCGGCGCGGACGGGAATTTGTCACCCGTAAAATCAGCGACGGCGTGGCGCGCATCAAGCTTGGCCTTGCCGGGGAACTGCGTATGGGCAACCTGGATTCCAGGCGGGATTGGGGATTCGCCGGCGATTACGTGAAAGCCATGTGGCTTATGCTGCAGCAGAAAACAGCCGATGATTACGTCGTGGCAACCGGCATCGCCCATTCGGTACAGGACTTCATCGAACTGGCCTTCGAGCACGCGGGCCTGGACTGGAAAAAGCATGTTGTCATGGACAAGCAATTCATCAGGCCGGCGGAAGTTGACCACCTGCTTGGCAACAGCGCCAAAGCGCGCAGTACCCTCGGCTGGAAACCAATGGTTGATTTCGCCGGGCTGGTCCGGATGATGGTTGACGCCGATCTTGCCAGGCTGCAACGGCAATCCAAACCTTAATAACAAAATGCGCGTCTTGGTTACAGGTTCGCAGGGATTCGTGGGCCGGCATATGATCCGTGAATTACGGAAGGCGGGCATGACGGCAAGCGCTTTCGACCTGTCCGAGGACGACGGCCTGTTGCCAGGGCTGGAGTATTGCCGGGGCGACATCCAGGACCAGGAGGCGGTCAGACAGGCTGTTAAAAAATTTCTTCCCGCGGCATGCATTCACCTCGGCGGCCTGGCCTTCGTGCCGGAAGGATGGACGAACACCGAAGCGCTCTTATCGGTCAACACGATCGGAACAATCAACCTGCTGGAGGCGTTCCGTCAATACTCGCCATCGGCCGCGATCCTGGTTGTTTCCTCATCCGAGGTCTATGGCCGGCCGGCCGGGATAAAATCAGCCGATGAAAACACGCCTCTCTCACCGGATAATCCCTACGCGGTTTCCAAGTCAGCGGCAGACCGCATCACCCTTTTATACGCGCGGCAATACTCAATGCGCGCCCTGGTCGCCCGGCCAAGCAACCATATCGGACCGGGGCAGTCGCCCAGTTTCGCCGTTCCTTCCTTTGCCGCCCAGCTTGGGGCGATCGCCGCGGGGAAATCTCCGCCCGCGATCAAGGTCGGCAACCTGGAGAGCAAGCGCGATTTCACGGATGTGCGCGACGTTGTTCGCGCTTACCGGATGCTGATTGAGAATGGACGCGCGGGAGAAGCCTACAACATTGCGTCCGGCCGTGAAATTTCCCTGCGTATCATACTGGAAAAGCTCATTGAAATTTTCAAAGTGAAGCCCGAAATTGAAGTTGCGCAGGAACGTTTCCGCCGGCCCGAACCGAGGCCCATCCTGAACACCGCCAAGATTGAAAAAGAAATTGGATGGAAACCGGAAATTGATATCATGAACACCACCTTGCGCGATATTGCCGCCGGGCAGACGACCATGACTCAATCATGAAGAAAACCATAAAAAAGTTTGCCAGAAACACATTACGGCTCGGGATCGGGCTCGGGATTATCGTGTTTATCCTTACGAAAATCAACCTGAGGGAAATGCTCTCCGTCCTCCACCAGAGCCTTTTTCAATGGCCATGGCTGGTCCTGGGAACACTGATTAGCGTAGTCTGCCTGCTGATCGGCACCGAACGCTGGAAAATCATCCTGGACGCCCAGGGGCTGAAGATGGCCTGGTCGCGGGTTTTCTGCATTACCCTCATCGGCCAGTTCTTCAATTCGTTCATGTTCGGCTCAACCGGGGGCGACCTGGCGCGCGCCTTCTACGCGGCCAAGGAAACTCATCACAAAAAAACCGAGGCGGTGGCAACCGTGGTGATCGACCGCATGATCGGGCTGGTCATGCTCAACCTGATTGCCGCGGTAATGCTGGCGACGCGATACAAGTTTTACGTCAGCCACTGGTCAACGCACCTGCCGGCGCTTCTCATGATCGGCATGATCGCCGCGACGGTCGCCGCCCTGTTTGTCGTTTACAACATCCGGTTTTTCAAGGGCTGGCCGATTTTAAGATCTATTGAATATCATCCGAAAATCGGGCCGGTAGTCCGCCGCATGCTCATTTCCATTTATCTCTATCACCGGCGCGGAAAAGTCCTGTTTAAGACCTCCCTGCTCACTCTCCTGATTCATTCCCTCATTATCCTGCAGTGCTTTTGTTTCGGCAAAAGCCTGCAGATCAACATAACTATTCTTGATTATTTCACCGTGATCCCGCTGATAATATCACTGGCCGCCATCCCGATCACGCCGGGCGGACTGGGAGTCAGGGAAGGACTGGCCGTGACGATGCTGGGGGCCTTGAACGTAAGCGCCCACCAGGCGTTGCCGCTTTCCCTCATGATATACCTGGTATCAGTCGCCCTCAGCCTTTTCGGCGGCTTTATCTTCCTGGGCTATACCGCCGGCGCCGGGCACACGGTCCACGACGAAATCGTGGATCTTGAGGACGAGGCCTCGGACGAAAACCGGTAAATCCGGGTCCCGGGCGCCCATCAATAAAACCGCGTCGCCGGCCGCGGCCGATTTGAGAAGGATCGGAAGAAGCTCATCGTAATTTTCAGCGTGGCAGACCGGCAGGCTTTTCCGCTTCATGTCTTCCACAAGCATCCGGGCGGTAACCTCTTTTCGGGCCGTCCCGCCGGCAAAGTAAACGCTCATGATAATTATCCTGTCCTGCGGACGGACAAGTCCCGCAAAAACCTCCGTAAGCTCGCGGCGCATAAGGGCCAGGGGCCCATAGCCATGAGGGCGCCAGACCGCAATGATCCTGCGGTAGAAAGGCGCCAGGGCCTGCCAGGCGGCCGCGATTTTGGCCGGATTATGCGCGTAATCATCAATCACCGTGATCCCGGCCGCGCGACCCTTGACCTCAAGCCGCCTTTCAATGCCGGCGAATTTTTCCAGTGCCCCGGCAACCAGGCGCAGATCAAGCCCAAGGCGGTCGCATAACAGAACGCATTGAAACGCGTTCTCGGCATTGTGCTTCCCGAGCAAAGGTAAATGGAACCTGATATCCTTGTAATTAAATTCTATTCCCTGCCCGGAGATGGAAGGATTAAATTCAGGCCGGCGCGCGCCGGTCCTGCCCAACGGATCAAAGCTCGCCCCGTGCTCCGCCATAGCGCTTCGCGACGGCGAGTCGGCGGAGCCTTTGGCGAAGCCCGGGCCGATTATTTCATTCTTCACCTGCCTGGCAAAACGAGCAAACAGCCGCTCAACCTCGGCAAGTTCAAAATGATCCTTGGAAATATTTGTCACCACGGCCCATTCGGGGAAAAAATGCAACAGGGACCGGTCGCTCTCGTCCAGTTCCAGCACCCAAAGGTTTGAACGTCCGAAGCGGAAATTTCCCGGGTTTTGGCCGTTGGCCCAGTTCAAGACCGCGGCGCCGTTTACCACGGTCGGATCCAGCCCAAGCCCGGCAAGCGTCCAGCCGATCATCCCGGTCACGGTTGATTTGCCAGCCGTGCCTGTTACGGCGATGCATTCCCGGTCTCGCGCGAGACTGGCAAGCATTTCAGCGCGGTGAAGCAAGGGAATTTTTTTCAGGCTGGCCGCGCTGATGTCCGGGTTGTCATTTTCAATGGCAGAGCTGACAACAACCGCCTTCGTATCATCCGCCACGCCGGATCCATCCTGCGGCACGAGCATAACGCCAAGGGAGCGCAGTTTTTTCAGGATATCCAGTTCGCGGCCCTGGTCATAATAGCGGTCGGATCCCGAGACCCGGCATCCCAGGGCAAGCAATAACTGCGCAAGCGCGCTCATCCCCACCCCGCCCACGCCAACCAGATGATAATTCATGTGCGATTTAGACATTTATATTCTATTTGGGAGGGCGGGCATTTCTGCCCGCCGAGAAGGATGTGGCCGCTCATAAATTGTTACCAGCGAAGTTCATTTACATGCGCAACGGGCATTCACTCACGGATACTTGGGGGCCTGGCGCAAGCCTTCGTCCTCAGCCAATCCGCAAACCAGGTTCATGTTCTGGAGGGCGGAACCGGCCTGGCCCTTGAGCAGGTTGTCAATATGGGAAACAATCCTCATCCGGTTTGTCCGTTCATCCAGGTCAACGATCAGCTTGCAGAAATTTGTACCGCGCACATGCGAACTTCCTATGCCGCAATCGCGGTCATGAATCCTGACGAAACAACTCCCATTATAAAAATCATTATAAAGGTCAACCAGCGCTTTGCGGTCGATTTTCCCGTTAAAATCCGCGTAAAGCGTGGACATTATCCCCCGGCAAACGGGCACAACCTGGGCGGTAAAAGTCACCTTGACGCCCTGGCCGGCCTGCAGGGATAATTCCCTCTCAATTTCACAGACGTGCTGATGCCCGGCAAGCTTGTAGGCATTCATGTGATCGTAGCGGGCCGGGTAATGAAATGTCGCGCTCGGCTTTTTACCGGCGCCCGAAACGCCTGTTTTGCAGTCACAGATGATGCTCTCGAGGCGCACGATGCCGTTTTTCACGGCCGGCGCCAGGCCGAGAATGCAGCTGACGGCAAAGCAGCCCGGGTTGCCGACAATCCTTGTTTTCTTATTCAAATCTTTCCGGTGCAACTCCGCCAGTCCATAAACCGCTTCCGGCAGGAGTTGCGGCGCAGCATGAAGAGTATTGCGCCCGATCCGCGTCGCGTAATCAGTATAGGCTTCAGGCGAGTTAAAACGGAAGTCACCGCTATAATCAATTACCCTGCCGCCCCGCTCCAATTCCTTAGGAGCCGAGGCCATTCCAACACCGTCCGGCGTGGCGAAAAAAACCACGTCAACCGGTTCAGCGGCCTTGGGGTCTGAAACAGAGACTATGGGCATGTCGCAGTACCCGGCCAGGTGCGGATACAGCCGGCTGATCGGAGCACCCACGTCGTTAATATCGGCCAGGCAGGCAATCTCGGCCTGCTTGTGCCCCAGCAACAGCTCAACTATACCAACACCGCCATAACCGCCGGCACCAACTATTTTTACTCTAATCACGATAATTTCCTTTCATTTAATGTGGGCGTTGCCCACAACCCAGAAATTTACCACATTACTGACACTGATTTTCACGGATGTTTAAAACTTGCGTATATTCCAATTCTATCAGTCCCGACCTCCCTGAGAGTCGGGATCCGTCATCCGTGGTAAGATTCTTGTTTTTTTGGTAGTTTCTCATGTTAAAGGTACTAAACATTTAACACATCAGGATTGACATTCTTCCCCTTTGCTATTAGTAATATTCCGTTATGAACCAACAAAATACAATAAAAAAAATACTGGTAACCGGCGCGGCCGGGTACATCGGGTCAATCCTGGTGCCGCACCTGTTGCGCCAGGGTCACCATGTGACCGCCCTTGACAATTTCATGTACGGCCAGACATCCCTGATCGAGGAATGCATTGACGAGCGGCTGAAAATAGTCCGCGGCGACGTTCGCGACAAGGAACTGATGCGCAAGCTCATCGCCGGTTGTGACTGCGTCATCCCGCTGGCCTGCCTGGTCGGCGCGCCGGCCTGTGATATGAAACCGGCTGAAGCCAGGGCCATCAACCTTGAAGCCATAAAAATGCTGCTGGAGCTGAGCAGCCGCGAGCAGCAGTTCATAATGCCAACCACCAACAGCGGTTACGGAGTCGGGCAGGCGGGCGCCTTCTGTACCGAAGAATCCCCGCTTAACCCGGTCAGCCTTTACGGACGACTTAAAGTTGAGGCCGAGAAACTTATCCTTGAATCCGGGCGCGGCATTTCCCTGCGCATGGCGACAACTTTCGGGCTGAGCCCGCGCATGCGCCTTGATCTTCTTGTGAATGATTTTACCTACCGGGCGGTCACGGATCGTTTCGTTGTGCTCTTTGAAGCTCACTTCAAGCGCAATTATATCCACGTGCGCGATATAGCCCGCGCCTTCTCGCACGCGCTTGACAATTTTCCGACAATGAAAAATAACGCCTTCAATATCGGATTGAGCAACGCCAATCTGTCCAAGCTGGAACTATGCCGTGAAATCCAGAAACAGGTCCCGGAGTTCACGTTTCTTGAGGCCAAAATCGGGAAAGACCCGGACCAGCGCAATTACATCGTCAGCAACGCCAAGATAGAAAAAACCGGTTTCAAGCCGCATGTTTCACTGCAACAGGGAATCGGCGAACTGATCAAGGGCTTCCAGGTTATCAGGCGGAACCAGTTCAGCAACGTCTAAACATAAGAATGGAAACGTTCAACTTCCAACGCTCAACTTTTCCACCATTGGCGGATCCGCCCAAGGCGGAGAATATCGAACGACAACAAGAGTTCATCCATCTTATTGAAGGTTGGACGCTGAATGTTTCCTGTTTCTTAAACCTTGAATTAATGCATCATGAATAAGGATTTCAAGCGCATACTCGTGACCGGCGCGACCGGCTTCCTGGGGCACCACATTGTGCCCGTCCTGAAATCAAATTTTAACGCCGAGATCATCGCCGTCGGAAGCCGTGATTATGACCTCCTGAAACCCGGAATTGCCGAAAAAATGTTGAAAAAAATCCGTCCGGACTGCGTTGTTCATCTGGCTGCAAAATCCGGCGGCATTCTTGACAACAGGCAAAAACCGGCTGATTACTATTATGAAAATATCCTTATCAACACGTATATTTTTCAGGCCGCATTTCAAACGGGAGTGAAAAAGCTGATGGCCCCGATGGGCGGATGCTCCTACCCGGCAACGGCAAAATCGCCCATTGGAGAATCACAGATGTGGGACGGGTTCCCCCAGGCCGAGAGCGCCGGTTATTCAACGGCAAAAAAAATGCTCCTGGTCCAGTCCTTGGCCTACCGGCAGCAGCACGGTTTCAACTCCATCATTCTGATTCCCGGCAACGTCTACGGGGAGTGGGATAATTTCAACCTGACGGAGGCGCACGCCATCCCCGCCCTGATACGTAAAGGTGTTGAGGCCAAGGAGCAAAAGCTGCCTTTTATTAAAGCCTTCGGCACCGGCCGGCCTGTCCGCGATTTCGTCTATGCCGGCGACGTGGCCGCGGTTATTCCTTGGTTCCTGGCCAACTATAATACAAGCGACCCGGTCAACATTTCCACAGGCGCGCGCACCTCAATCAAAGAACTGACGGAAACAGTTAAAACGGCCACAAACTATCAGGGCGAGATTCGATGGGACACCACGCAACCGGATGGACAAATTGAAAAAATATTTGATCCATCCCGGCTTCACCAGCTTGGACTGGACTGCCCCACCCGCCTGGCAGACGGCCTGCGGAAAACAGTGGAATGGTTTTTGCGAAACCGCGAAAGAGGAAACGTGCGGCTGTAAATCAAGACGGCACAGCGGGGACGCTGTTGCCCTACCATTAACGATTCCCGGGTAGGGCGAGGGCCTCTGGCCCCGCCGCGCATGAAAATTGACAGTTAAATAAAATGAGTAAAAAAGCCATAATCCTGGGAGGTAGCGGCTTTCTCGGCTCAGCCCTTTGCGCCGAAGCCCGGAAAAGAGGCTGGGATGTAATTCCCGTCAACCATTCCGGCTATCCTCAATGCGTCGGAATGTCCTGCGATGTGCTGATCAACGCCAATGGCAATTCAAAAAAATACCTGGCCGACAAGGACCCGAATCTTGATTTCGATCTTTCAGTCCTTTCGGTTGCGCACTCTCTCCATGATATTCAAACCCGGCTTTATGTTTATCTTTCCTCAATTGACGTGTATTCCAACAAAAGCAATCCGGCCTGCAATCACGAGGATTCGGTCCTGTCCCATGACAAGATCAGCCCCTACGGATTCAACAAACTCGTGGCGGAACAGCTTGTGCGCCACACTGCAAAATCCTGGCTGATTCTCAGGCTGGGCGGATTTGTCGGGTACGGTTTGAAAAAAAATTCAATTTACGACATGCTGAACAAACAACCCCTTCGCGTCCATCCGGATTCATGCTATCAATACATGGATGCAGCGGCCATGGCCGCGATCGCGATGCAGATGATCGATACAGGTCCACAAAAGGGGATATTCAACCTGACCGGCGACGGCATCATCAGCCTGAAGGAAATTGCAAGGTGGATTCCCGACAACCCGCTTTCCGGCGCCCCGCTGGACCAGCCCCCCGAGCATTACGAGGTTAATATTTCAAAAATAAAAATGTTCGCCGAGATACCTGCCACCCGCAAGATCGTCGAGCGGTTCGTGAAGGATGCGCAGGCCGGCCTGATTAAATTATCATGATTATATCGAGAACACCTTTCCGGATAAGTTTTTTCGGGGGCGGATCGGATTTCCCCGACTTTTTCAAAGATCACCCGGGCTGCACTCTTTCAACGACAATCGACAAGTACTGCTACATATCCGTTCATTACCTTACTCCTTTTTTCAATTTCAAATACCGCGCCAGCTACGCCAGGACCGAAACGGTCAACCAGGCTTCCGAATTCCAGCATCCCCTCATCCGCGAATGCCTTCTTTACCTGCCCGTCGCGCACGGTCTTGAAATCTCGCACGTGTCCGACCTGCCCGGCAGGACCGGGCTGGGCACATCCTCGTCATTCACGGTCGGGCTCCTGAACGCCCTCCACGCCATCCGGGGCGAAAAAGCCACGCCGTACGAGCTTGCCCGCGAGGCAATCCTGATTGAAAGGGAGCGCGTCGGCGACCTGGGCGGCCACCAGGACCAGTATGCCGCCGCGCACGGCGGCATGCTGCTGGTCAATTACACTGGCAAAAAGACAGAAGCGAACACCATCACCCTGCCGCCGCAAAGGGCGGCTGAGCTGAAAAGCTGCCTGCAGCTGTTTTTCATGGGCACTGAACGGACATCCGACGCTATCATGCTTGACCAGAAAAAGCGCACGGCCCTCAACATAAACGCGCTGAAAAAGATGAGCGCGATGGCCGGCCGCGCGCGGAAGATACTTGAAAGCAAATCGGACCTGAGGCAATTCGGCGAGCTGCTCAACGAGGCCTGGGAGCTGAAAAAAGGTTTGGCGAACGGCATAAGCAACGAGGCAGTTGACCGGGCTTACGCGGCGGCGCTTGAAGCCGGCGCGCTCGGCGGGAAGCTGCTCGGCGCGGGCGGATGCGGCTTTATCATGCTTTTCACGCCCCCGGCCAAACAGGACGCGGTCCGCGGCCGCCTGGCTAATTTAAAAGAAGTGGCCTTTGATTTCAGCCGCGAAGGGAGCCGCGTCATTTTTAAAGACACGTGATGCCTTTGTTTTGCAGGCTTTCTCACATTAATCATGCTTTTGTTTGTGCAAAATTAAGGAAATGAATGCCCCCGAAAAACCGCGAATAGCTTTCTGGTTCCGCTACGGGCCGGCCGAACATACCATACTCTTTCACTGCATTCCCCAGATCATCGAGCTGCTCGCGCGCGACTGCACGGTCCATTATTACGGTATGCGAGGCGCCAGGCCCATCCCGGAAAGCATCCGGCGCAATGCCCGCCTCCACCTCCTGCCTTTGTTTGTGAACCGCACAAACACCGCCGACAAGATCATCAAAACCATGCTGTGGCTGCTGCTCCTTCCGCTGATCGGGCTGCACTGCCGCCTGCAAAAAATAGACGCGGTTTATATTGACGAAACCATCCCGCTCACCGCCGGCCTGGCGCGCTTGTTTTTCGGGAAGAGGGTCGCCTTGACGGTCACCGACTTTTTCATGAACATTTATGCCGGCAGGACGCCTGTTTTGCGGCCGCTTTGCAAGCTGGTCAACCACCTTGACATGGCCGCATGGCGCAAGCTGCCGCTGATCTTCACCCGCGCCAAGGCCACCCGCGATTTCCTGGAAAAATGCGGGGTGCCGCCCGGGAATATTTTCCCGGTCTACGATCCGTGCGACCTTTCCATTTACCACCCGGCCGATAAGGCCGAATGCCGTAAAGCATTCGGATTCGGCCCCGGCGAAATCGTCCTAGTCCACCACGGCATCCTCCACCCGAACAAGGGCAACGACAGGATCATCGCGGCCATGCCCGCCCTGCTGGAAAAATGCCCGCAGCTCCGCCTGCTGCTTGTCGGCGACGGCCCTGAGCTGCCGCGCCTGAAGCAGATGGCCGCGGAAAATAAACTGGAAAAACACGTCACTTTCACCGGCTGGCTGAAGGAGCTCCCGGAGGTGAACAGGGCGCTGAATGCGGGCGACATCGGCCTGGTAATGCGCAGCGGCCTGGCCACCGATCATTTCGCCATGACCGGCGCCCTGATCCATGCCATGGCCTGCGGCCTGCCAATCCTGGCTGTCAGGCTGCGCAGCATCGAGGAAGTAATCCGGGATGGCCAGAACGGATTCCTGTTCGACCCGGAAAACATGGATGAATTCGGCGAAAAGCTTCTCCGGCTCGCGCGGGATCCTGCCCTGCGCGGCGCTTTCAGTCAACAGACCCTGAACGCGGCGCGCGCGTTATTCGACATGCATACAGTTGCAAGGCAAACCGCCGAACCGCTATTGAACTTATGCAAATTAAACAGGCAATGATATTGCTGGGCGGAAAAGGCACGCGCCTGAGTGACCTTTACCCGGACAGGCCGAAAGCCCTCGTGCCCGTGGCCGGCCGGCCGTTCCTGGCCTGGCAGCTGGAATGGCTCTTTGCCAATAAGGTTGAGCGCGTCCTGCTCGCGGCCGGCCACATGGGCGCTCAGATTAAAGCGTGGATTAGCCGCCAGCCTTACAATAACCGGGTCTCTGTATTGATAGAGCCCAAACCGCTTGGGACTGGCGGGGCGGTCAAATACGCCCTGGGCCGCAACCGCAAAGGCACAGTGCTGGTGCTCAACGGCGACAGTCTCGTGCCGAACTTGGATTTTAAAGGCATGGAAGCGGGTCACGCAGCTTCCGGCCTACCCGGCACCATCGCGGTCACGCGGATTGAGAATGCCGGAAGGTACGGCGCCGTGATATTTGACCGGAATGGCAGAATCACCAGGTTCGAAGAAAAGAAAAAAAGGGGCGCCGGGTGGATCAATGCCGGAATTTATTTGTTAGATGCCTCGATTTTTTCGGCTGTCCGCCCCAAGATTTTTATTTCAATAGAAAACGAAATCTTCCCCGCCCTGGCCGCCGGCGGACGCCTGGGGATTTTTAAATCCAAGCCCCCCCTTCTGGACATGGGCACGCCGGAAGGCCTGCGGAACATGGAATCATATCTGCGCCGGCATATGTTGGGAAAATCATGAAACAAATCTACATGTGTCTGGCATGCTGGTTGGTCTGCTACTCATACGCGCACGGCGATTCGCATACAGCTATTGACAGGAATGCAATCGCAATTCTAATCGATAGCACAAACTACGCTGCATTTATCGAATCACCTCTTGAAAAACTAAGCGTCGAGGAACAACAAGTGATGGAAATGGTCCGTAAGGGAAAAGCCCCCACACACGATGCGGCACAGAGGATTCTATTGAAAAGAGCCGAAAATCAGAGATGGACGCGTGACGCCAGAACTCGAAAAACAAACCTCGGCCTCCGCCGGCTTGTGCAAGATGTTGAAGTCTTAGGCAAAACAGGCGATCCGGTGTGGATCATAGAAGTGAACATGGATCCTACAATATTTAGACAGGTCTTTCTGATCAACGCACGAAATGGAGAAGTGCTTGCAATCACTTTAGTATTCAACAAAGAAAAGTTCCCAACCAACCGCTGAACAGTTCGGCTCGCAAGCTCGCCGCCTGTTAGCGGGATCGTTGAGAAAGAAAAACAGAAAATGAGATATTTCTTGGGATTCTTAATGGTGCCTCTCATCCTCGCGATGGCTGGCTGTGCTTCTACGCGCATGAAGTTGGTTGATTCTGGCTCATTCCAGATGGGAGAACAACAGATGGGAAAACAACCCGGTGAAACGCCTGTGCACACTGTGTTTGTAAGCGCATTTTATATGGACCGATTTGAGGTAACAAAGCTTTTTTGGGATAAGGTAAGGAATTGGGGATTGACCAATGGATATGTTGACCTGCCAAGTTGTGCTGGTGGGTGGGTGGGAGTACGAGGTCATGATGCATGTACCTCAAACACGAAATTGGTGATATGCGCGATTTGACACACTCGGACTTATTCAAGAAATGAGATACACCCACCCGGCTCGCCGGGACCGATCCGTAAAGGGCCAGCCCCGGCTGCCACACGGCTCAACGTTGCTCACCGCAGGCGCCTTCGCCCGGAATCTTCGACGGCACACCGCCGGGCGGTTCCGGTCAAGCACCTCATTTGCAACGCGCCTATGCCGGGCGCACGCAACATCCAGGAGGTTATTCGTCGCCCTGCAAGCGGGTCGACCGAAAACCTCAAGATGAATATTTCGTTCTTGAAAAAGATGTTGACAGAAGACAAGCGCGGTGATACATTGTAACACATTATGAATACATTGACAGTCAGGATACCAACTGATCTCCGTTCCGAGTTGCGTGATATCAGCCAGGAACAGCGAAAGCCGGTCAGCGATCTTGTGAGGGAATCTATCCGTCGCTATGTCGCGATCGAAAAATTCCGCACTCTACGCAAGAAGGTGCTGCCTTTCGCTGAGGCACAAGGCTTTATTACGGACGAGGACGTTTTCAAGGCCATTTCATGAGAATTGTGCTTGATGCAAATGTCATCGTAGCGGCATTTGCCGCCCGTGGTCTATGCGATTCGGTACTGGAATTGTGTCTGGATCGCCATGATATCTTGTTGAGTGAGCCACTTCTGAAAGAGATCAGCAAGAATCTCCGGAAAAAGGTAAAACTTCTTACACATACCATTGAACAGATTGAGCATCTTCTTCGGGAAAACGGAACAATACTCGTTCCTGAATCAATTCCTTCCGATGCCTGCCGCGATCCCGGCGACATTCATGTTCTTGGCTTGGCATTAGCGGGACAAGCAGAGTGCCTGGTCACTGGAGACGATGATCTGCTCGTGCTGAAGCAATTTAGACAGTGTCAAATTCTTAATCCGCGTGAGTTCTCGATATTGATTCATCAGAAACAAGGATAACCAGCCGACAACCGGCTGCAGCCTACCTTGCTCCGCCCGGCGGATGAGCCGTTCGGCAATAAACGGAAAGCATCCTTGGACTGAACAACCAGGAAAGTTTTTATTCCCGGTGAAACCATTTCGGCTCGTATCCGCTTGATTCGATGTTTTTCCGCGATGGCGGCTGGACCAGGAACTCGGCCTTTCCCGCATAATATATGCGGGTCAATTCTTCAAGCGCTTCCTCGCATCGATCCGTTTTAACCTCCTGATTGCGGCTTAATTCATCGTCAAGCAAAGCCCTCAGATATAATATGCGCCAGCGCCAGCTCCTTCTCACGCAGTCCGGAAGACGCCTGTCAGCATCTGACAGGAGCGAGAGGGCTTCCCCCGTCGCGGTCCTGTTTTTCGGCAATCCGCGCACTTTACCGGTCCGGCGGTCATGCAACCAGGAATAGCCGTGGTTCCGCTCGAGGATAGCAACGGCCTTGAGGACATCCTCGACAACATCCTGGGAATATTCAAAAGAAATGTATTCCCTGAGAGCATCAGAGGCCGGCCTGTCCTTTGACCAATACATCGCGCCGTATAAAACCTGGTTGATGTCGGCAAAGATTCCCTCCAGGTAGGGAAAGCCTCCCGCGGAAACTGACTTCACCTCGTTCCAAAACCCCTGAAAACGGACGGGCAACGGATTGGCGCCGAACCCGCCCCAGGGGGTCATTTTCCACATGCTGATTTCAGGGAAATTGATTATCGGAAGTCCGCCGGGCGCCCCATGGACGAGGGGATATTTCGGGAAATTATCGTGCGAATCCGCGAGGAGATAGTCAACCCAGTCGGGCGGTTTAGCAAATGCCCTGGACAAACCTTCCCATTCATCGTTTGTTTTATAAGGACAATCAAAGAGCCAGGTGGATAATATCACCTGACCGGACGAGAACCGTTTTTTAAAAAGCCTGGCAACTTGCTCACCGATCCTCAGATATCCGTTGCACCCCCAGGGCTTGCACTCGGGACAGGCGCATCCGCCCTGGTCGTAAGGCCATAAGGAAAGAAAGTCGGGGTGAACCTCTGAAAAAGCGTCAAATTCTTCTTCAAACTCACGCAAAATAAGCGCGGCCGCACCAGGCTTGGAAGGACATAGTTCAACGCCGTAATGGGCCCGGCCGGTGGCTCCGTCGGCCCGGAGTTCTTCCGGACTATCCGCGTAACCTTCGTTGGCCAGGACCGCCAGGCCGACGTTCAACCCCGCGTTTTTCCCGGCTTTGAGCAGTTCACGCAAGCGGACGATCATTTCACGGGCGGCCGGATCATTTATACCGCGATAATGGTGACGATCAAACCAGACCAGCAAATGATTGGCGCCCCACAAAGCCAGGTCTTCAATGTATTCTTTTACTTTTTCTACCGGCGCATGATGAAAATAATTATGAAAATGGGTGGCAAGGTAAATGCCGCGCACTTTCTTTTCAGGCACGGAAGTTCCCCTCCATTTGCCGGGGATGAAGCGACCTTCTTCGTACCGGGCATCGCGCAGAAATTTGCCCATGCCATAAAAGCATCCGCGGAGATCATTGCCGATAATCCTGACCTCACCCTCGCCTCCATCCTCTATCCTGAATCCTTCGGCCCCAATGCCGGCCTGCACGCCCAGGGTAATGACCGGCGGGTGAACGCCCCTGCCCGACATGAATGGCCCGCATCGTTCTTCAACCTTTCGGCGAAAAACATTGCAGTATAATTCAGGGATATCACCCTCCCGAATTTCCGGGCATATTTTAACAATTTCCGGCATAGTATTTCATTTTAACAGGCCATGGAGCAGCAAAACGGCAAAGGCAAGCATGTTGCCCAGCTGAATGCTGACCGTAACCGGCTGGCTCCGGCGTGTTCCACCTCGCCAGCGTAATATTTCACAGGCCAGAATGACCGCGGCAATTATCCCCAGATCGCGTATGATTCCGTTCAGGGGATCTCCCCAAAGGGATGCGATGATGCCGGCCGCGCCGGTGGCGCTCGCCAGGACAAAAACCGCCCACATCCATGGTTTGACTGGATCCGGAACCGGGTTGCGAGCCTGGGCCCAGGCCCAGGATAGGCACAGGCCGATGTAGCCTGTAAAAAACGCCCAATGGCTGAGGACTTCGTCAAGGAAAGTCATGGTTTTTCCAGCCGGGGAAAGATCGCCCAGCAGGCGCATTTTTATCTGCAGCTGATTGACGGGCTCATGCGCTCCCATGGCTACCGCGATCCAGAAAGACGAGAGCATGAAAAGCGCGAAAACCGGCCACGAACCGCGGCGCGCGCGCGCAAGCTCATGCAGCATGAAAAAAGCCATGGTCAGGGAGAGCGGGGTGAAGACCAGCATGCTCAGCATATGGTGCCATTGCATCATGGGGGCCGGCCCGATGATTCCGGTCATGAACCGCAGGTTCAATCCGGCCGCCAGCACGACCGCGCCCTGGGCCATGCCCCACCAGGCAAGCCGCGCGGGCGACGGAGAAAGCGCTGACTCTTCGGCTGACTGGCTTTCAGGGTTTTTCATGCGCGGATTGCTTTACGCTCAAATCCATTCCTGGCCGGATTAATTCAATCCATTCCGCCAATCCGTAACTCAAGTGCATCCCGGGAATGATAAAAAAAATTAAAAGGGCCCCGGGGTCTCTTTCATCGTGCCATTTAAGGCAGGCGCACCAGGCTGAAAAAGACAAATAAAGCGTCGTAAAAACAAGCAAGGCTGTTAAAAAAATATTTGCGATAAAGGAAGCAACCGCCAAAATAATCAATGTTATAAAAAGAAACATTGGGATAAGGGTTAATGGCTCAAAATCAGTGCCGGCGCGAATCAGGCGGATACGCGTCGCGCCGTAACCGAACATCTGCTTCAAAAAAAGCCAGTAACTTGTCCGGGGATAATGATGAAGGACTGCTTTAGGCTGAAAGACCAGAGAATAACCCTTGCGGGCCGTCGCGATAAAAGCGGCCAGCATTTCCTCCCCCGGCCAGAATTTAGGATCAAACCCGCCGATTTCCTCCAACACATTGCGGCGGTAAGCCATGTTGCATCCGATCAGGCGCGACCATTTAACCGGCCTGGGCGCCGAACTACCGGTTAAATAACGCTCCTGAACATAGCCTGCCGCCCTCGAAGCCAATGTCCACCCGGCCAGCCGGGACATGAGGGAAATATCTCGAGGAACAAGGCCCGGCCCGCTCATCAGGCCGACAGAATTTTGAAGAAATGGTTCTAAGACAGCTTCCGGCCAATCTCTGCCGACAACCACATCATCGTCGATAAACGCCACTATATCAGAACGCGAGGCGCGCCATCCGGCGTTCTTTTTTTCACTTGAATCCCCTCTTGGAAATGACACCGGCAAATGGATTATCTGCGGATTATTTTTCATTAATTCGTCAAACTTTCCGGCAACAACCTGATCGGTGAAAGAGCCTGCGACGATAATTTCCATTTCGGATGAGCGGTTTGCCGTGAGCAGGGATTCCACCGCACGCAGGACCATCGGGCGGCCGACGGTTGGAATCACCACGGAAAGAATTGGCTTTTCATTCATACTTCAGATTTCTCTCGCCCATCTTTTCTCAAGGCGCTGTAAATGTTCAGCAAAATAACGTAACAATTCAAATGAAAGAAACATTCAACGTCCAACTTTTCCGCCTGAAGCGAATCCGCCCAAGACGGATAACGTTCAATATCACTTGTTCCAAAGCTTCAGAGCTAAAATCATGGTCCTTGAACGTTGGATGTTGGATGTTGAGCGTTGAAAGTTTTTTGCCGGCGTATGATTAACACAACCACCGCCCCGGCAAAAATCAAAAAACCGACCGCCTGCACAACCAGCGGCCACCTGGCAGGCGTGTATTCTAGAAAGATTTCATGTATCCCGGGCTCCAGATAGACCCCCATGAAAATGAAGTCCACGCGCAGGACAGCGCCTTCCTGACCATCGACCCGGACGCGCCAGTCGGGATCATATTTATCGGCCAGGCGCAAGATTACCGGTGACACTGAAGAGGTCCTCAACCTTATCCTGCCCGGCCTGTAATCAAACACCTGCACCTCCCCGTCAGATTTGCCGGAAACATCCTGTTGTTTTACTGAAAACTCCGGGGCAATGAGCGCTTTTTCAAAAAGACGGTAATCCGGAGACCCGAGACGACGCAAGGCCTCGGCATCATCAACTTTTTCCCACGCCCCGAGCAAGGCAAATCGCGGCGCGGGTTTCAGCAAACGCATTACCACGTGCTGACCCGGCTGTTCGCTGGTGGCCGGAATTACATCAACATATGAATCGGCCGGTTTGACATTATAGGCGTAGACCAGTTCAAATGTATTCTTCATGGCAGGATCGTTCTGGAATTGTCCCCAAACCTGTGCCGGAGCAAGCACGAAGCCAACGGCCGACAGCTGCCATAAACGCAATGGATTCCGGCCGACGGCGTCAAAGAATTTTTTATAATCGGCCGGCATGCGCGGCATCTGGGTTACGTTAATGGTCTTGATGCCATGGTACGGGAACAGATAAGTAAGCCAATTGTTGTAAAAACCATCCTGGGAAACCAGCGCAACCCGATGTTGATTTTGATCACTTTTCAAAACGCGGATTACATCATTTTCCTGGAATGCTTTCAGCGGCATGGACTTGACGTAATGGCGCGATAAATAGAAAGCATCGCCGGCAACGATCAGCAGGAGAATCCAGGGTGCAATATTTCGAAGAAATTGATCCCGCAGCTTGTTGCCGCAATACAGCCATATAAAAACACCGGCGCAAACCGTCATGGCCGCAGCGTGCCAGAGCGCCGTAATTTTATTCTGGACAATGACTTCCGCGAATTTTCCCCACCCCAATGATCCCAGGCGATAGACAAGCGGGTTGAGATCGGCCATCAGGGACAGCGCGCGCAAAGCCAGGACCAGGGCAACGACAAGCAAAAATCCGATGAACCATTTTGTCCATCGCGGAATTGGATTCATTATTATCGCGGCTTTTTTTTCATTTTTCATTCTGCATTCTTCATTCCGCCGCAGGCGTATGCCCATGGCATCTTGATTTTTTGGCATAATATGCCAGCAAGAGGGGAACATGTCAAACGATTTGGCGGCAAGAGCTGGTCCAGGGTGTAAGACAAATTCTTTAATGTCAGCTTCATCGGACCCACCCCGGCCTGTGGCCACCCCTCCGGTGGAGGGGAACTCAAGAGTTTCGGGGATCAGAGGTTATGATCCCCTCCTTGGAGGGGTGCCCACTCACCTCGGCGAAGCGCTTCGGCGGAGCCGGGACGGGCGGGGTGGGTGAATTGTTTATGTTACCAGGCAAATACCCAAATTTTTGTCCTACACCCGCTGATCCAAGACTCAGGGATTCGGAATTGACAACTATAACCTCGCGTCATATTGTTGGCATATCTGACGGTGCCGGGGTTCAATGACGCTCCATTTTGGATTCATGAATAAAACACGAATATATTTTTTGCCCTTTATCCTTTTAGCGGTGACAATTGTTATTGCTTTCGGTTGCGCCAAAAAAGAAAAAGCGGCCGCCCAGGTCAGCCTGGCCGGCCTGGCCCGCGATATTACCGATCTTGGCCGGCTGGCCCGGATGGACACCCCTCCCGCGCGGATTGAAACATCTTTTGACAGGAAGGGAGGAAATGATGATTTCAACAATGTCCTGCGCAAAGAATCCGATGGCTGGGCCGTCCTGGCAGACCTGAAAGGACCAGGCTACGTCTCCCGTTTCTGGTTCACCGGGGCGGAAAACGGCAAACATCCCCTGCGCTTTTACTTTGACAATGAAAAAAAACCGCGGATTGAAACAAACCTGGAAGATTTTTGCGGGGGCAGATCTCCATACCTTCCGCCCCTCGCCGCCTACGAGCCTTTCTGCTGGTTTTCATTCGTGCCCCTGCCCTATGGCAAACGGCTGGTGATCTCGACCAAAGAAGGCGGTTTTAAGGCCGGAGGTAATCCTAAAATTTTTTTTCAGGTCAATTACTGTCCTCTCCCGGAAAACACAAACGTTGAAAGTTTCCCGAAGGTATTGTCCGCCGCGGAAAGCAACGGGTTAATCCAGGCCGGGAATAAACTGAAACAACTTTCCCAAAATCCCCTGTTGCCCCCGAATTTGCGCGAGACAACAAACATATTGACCATTCAACCCGGGCAATCGGCTGATATTCCGCAATTATCCGGACCAGCGATAATCCGGGAACTACGGATTACGCCGGATATGAGCGCAATCACGAGTGCCGTTCAACGCAATAAAATCATGTTTAAAACGGTTCTTCGAATGTACTGGGATAAAAACAAAGCGCCAAGCGTCGAGGTGCCGCTCGGTAATTTTTTCGGAAGCTTCTGGCAAATACGGCAATTCACGAGCGCTTACTTCGGCGCAACCAATAGAACCTTTTATTCTCGCTTCCCGATGCCTTTCGCTTCTTCAGCCAGGATTGAAATTCAAAACGACACGGATACGCCGCTATCCTTCAATGTGTCAGCTTTCATGGAAAATCTGCCGGCGTGGACAAACTCGCTCGGTTACTTTCATTCCGGCTGGAAAAAGAGCAGTCCGGAGGATATCGGAAAACCACACCGCATTGTAATGACGCAGGGCCACGGTCGTATAGCCGGCTGCATCCTGGCGGTTACCAGCCTTGACCAGAGCTGGTGGATCCTGGAAGGCGACGAGACCATGCGCGTTGACGGCGAATCATTCCCAAGCTGGCACGGGACCGGCCTGGAAGATTATTTCAATGCCGGCTGGTATTACGGCAATGCCCTCGTCAGATCATTTCATGGTCTGTTGATGAAAGCATTTTTCACTACGATTCAATACCGAATTCACCAGACCGACCCGATTGCTTTTGACAAGTCAATTGACTTTGAATTTGAACGCGGACCGGATCATGCCAGCCGCGGATTTATGGAAAGCATATCATTTTATTACCTGTCTATGCCGGACCGGGCGGATTCCGACATCAGCGCCAATGTTCCCCGCGCGCCCCCGAATGACCCGTTTGCGCCGGTATCGGTGATGATGGCCTTGAATGATCTTGAACGGCTGGGAGATTTTAACGGCGCGACCGATTACATTGACTGCTTCCTGGATAAATACCCGGATTATCCTTACAAACAAATCCTCCGCCTGCGAAAAATCGGCTACCTGGAAAGGGAAAAAGGTTTTACGGCAGCAAAGAGTCAATACGAGCAATTTTGCGCCGGCGAAACGAACGAAATGGCGCGCAAAATGGCAGAAATGGCCTTATGGTTCAACAGTGATCCCGGGAACGCGCTGCTGGGAGTGTATTGCAACACGCGCACCGGAATATACATGGACGGCAAATTTGTCGGTGAGGCCGGATCACCCGAGCGCATGCAGTTTTTCGGCCTGCAGATTCAGCCGGGCAAACACGCCCTCGCGCTTCAATCCGTCTACCGCGATTACCCATACTGGGTTCAGGCCTGCCTACGCACTCACTCAGGCGACATATACACCTCGCCGCGCTGGAAATACACTTATGCGCCAAAAGGCAACTTCTCAGTCCCGGATTACGATGACTCCGCATGGATGGTGACTGGCGGCACTGAGGAAAGCAAGGGGCCTCCGGTTGATCCTTATATCTGGCTTGAGCCCCACCCTTTCGTGGACATGCAATCTAAGGCAAAGGGTTTCTGGGTTACAAACGACTGGCCGAACAAGCAGGAAAAGGCCGTTTTCCGTGCTAATTTTCAAATACCATAAAAATAAGTTGTTTTTTCGGAAACATTTATGAAGGCTGAACCGGTTGAAGTCATGTTTGTGATCAATCCCTCGCTCTGGTACCGCGCCATGTATCCATCAGGGATTATTTTTCTGGCCGCTTATCTGCGTCAGCAGGGAATTACCTGCAAAATTATTGATTCAGCCCTGTCCCAAAAAAGAATACCAGCAAAGGCGCGAGAAGACCTTGTGCTTCATGCGATCCGGGAAAGCAAGCCAAAAATAGTCTGTTTTTCTGCAAGTCATATTGAGCTGGCGGAAGTAGTAAGGCTCAATAAAAGAATCCTGGAAATTGACAGCACTGTTAAAACAATAGCAGGCGGTTCACAACCAACCTACCGGCCTGAAGACTTTTTAAGCAATGGTTTTGATTTCGTCTGCACTGGCGAGGGCGAAAATACGCTTTTGGATTTCGTTCTCCAGGCCAGAAATCCACGCCCGGAATGGACAACCGTCAAAGGATTGGCATGGAAAAACGGCGGAAAAATCATGCATAACCTTCATAGGGAACTTATGACGGAACCCGAAATTGATAATCTTCCCATGCCCGCCTACGACCTGATAGACAGGCGGTATTTTGAAATCAACACCGGGCTGATCAGGGGGCTTCCGTTGCGCGGCGCGATGTTGTTGACGACCCGCGGTTGCCCATTTAATTGCTCCTTCTGCGGTTGTAACCTGATCTTCGGCCGCCGCCTGCGTTATAAATCCCTTGTAAAAATAGAAGAAGAGATCGTTTATTTAAAAGAAAAATTCAATATCGAAGGACTCTGGATCATTGACGACACATTCACCATTAACCGCGAACATGTGCGGGGCGTGAGTAATATTCTGAAACGCCATAATATAATCTGGGGTTGCCAGTCGCGCGCGAACACTTTAGACGAAGACATGATCAAAACCATGAAACAGTGCGGCTGCAAGCAGATAGACATCGGCGTGGAATCGGGCAGCCAGCGGGTTCTTGACGATATCATCCAGAAAAAAATAACCATCCAACAGGTAATTAATGCTTTCTATCTCGCGCGCAAATACCATATCCGGACACTGGCGAATTTCATGATTGGCCTTCCAACGGAAACGCCTGCCGAGTTAGAACAGACGCGCCAGCTCGCAGAGCTGATCAGGGCAGACGTATATGTTTTTGCGATCGCGACCCCCCTGCCGGGCACTAAACTTTACGAGATGGTTGGCGTCCCCATCTCACCCGATGAATACTGCCAGCTGGACTGGTGCGGCGGCCCGCTAACGCAAAAGTTCAACAAATCCGAAATACCTGATCTTGTCGCGGCAAAAAACGCCTTGCAAAAACGCTTTTTTATACGCTCATTATTCAAGTCTTTTGCTTCGATTGACAATCTGATGTTTTTCTTTAAAAGAGGCTCTAAATTGGATAGGATAAAATATATTTTACAATATATTATGAGGGCTATAAACGCGCGAACATGAAAAAACAGGCATTTTTAATTGATATTTCCAGCTCATGCAATTTGAGCTGTCCTTCCTGTCCCCAGGGCAATTCATTATTAAAAAACAAACCATCCCTGATGAAGAAAGAATTGTTTCAGTCTATTATAGAAAAGATTTCCAAAGACTATGGAACTTCAGACATACACCTCTATAACTGGGGAGAGCCCCTTCTTCACCCCCATCTACCAGAAATGATTGAGCAGATTGTGCGAAGAGGATGCAAATGTTACCTCAGCTCCAATCTGAACTTCATGCCAAACATCGAGGCGATCCTATCGGCGAAACCATATGTTTTACGTATATCCTGTTCCGGTTTCAGGCAGGAAATTTACGGCGTGACCCATCGAAATGGAAACATTGAAAAAATCAAGGCCAACATGCGGCTCTTATCTGCGGCCTTGCGCAAGACGGGCGCCCCTACCCTGATTCATGTGTTTTATCATCGTTACCTACATAACTTGGACGATGAATATCAAATGATGCGCTTCGCCCAAAGCTTGGGTTTTGGATTTCACCCGGTCTGGGCATTAATGATGCCGGCAGAAAAATTACTGGCTTATCTCGAACCGCAAACTGAAAAGAATGTCATTACGCCCGCTGACCGAGAAGTAATAGCGCTTCTGGCTTTACCATTAGATGCAGCAATAAAATGTTCTCAAAGTTATCATTCTGCGCACTGTGGACTTCGGACAGGGCAGACAGTTTTGGACACCGAGGGAAATGTACAGCTTTGCTGTGGGGTCTTTGACTGGAGTCGTTTCACGATCGGTCATTTCCTCTCTAAATCACAAACCGAATTACAAGACACGAAAGACAGGCATCCTTTTTGCACACTATGCATGAAATATGGCATCAATATATTATACAACAACAGCATTGCGTGGGAATATGACCGTTTGGCGTCAGCTCATATTCCGCGGCACCATGCACGCCGTTTATCATTGCGTTTGGAACGACTGAAAAAGATGATATTTCATCGTCTCATACCAGCCAAGTATAAGGATAGTTGTTACAACCTCTATGCGCAACTGGTCAAATATTAGCCTTTCAGTAATGAACAAAATAAAATCACCCACCCCCTATAAAGTCTCGGTTCTGATTCCAGCCTATAAAGTGGCAATGAACCCTTTTGAAAAGATTTCCTTTCAACGCTGCCGGGATATTCTTTCATCTTACTCGCGTTTGTTGATTTGCCCAGAATCTCTCGATATCAGGGAATACAATGCTTGCGATCCGCAGATTAAGGCAGTGCGGTTTCCAGACCATTTCTTCAATTCTCTAATGTCATACAGCCGCCTGTGCTGCCTGCCTGAATTTTACGCCCGATTTCTCAATTGCGAATTTATATTAATTCACCAGCTCGACTGTTATGTCTTCGAAGACAAACTGCTTTACTGGTGCGAGCGAGATTTTGACTATATCGGCGCGGCTTGGCCTAATTACGAGCATATGACCGAAAGCAAAAAACGTATCTCCCGCCTGCCATTTTTAAAATATTTTTTACGCAGGGCAGGCCAAGGTGGGTTTTCATTGCGAAAAACCAAGACACTTCTTCGCGCCGCGCACCGGCTGGCAAGATTAGATTTCCTGACAAAACGGTTTCCGGAAGACGTTCTTTGGACAACTCTTGCCGGCCGCCTTTTCAGCCCATTCAGGCTGGCAGAATTCGACGAAGCCTTGCGCTTTGGATTTGATGCCGCCCCCGATACGTGTTATGTGTTAAATGACAAGAAGCTTCCATTTGGATGTCATGGCTGGTATGGGAAACATGCGGATTTCTGGAAGGATAAGATACCGCAATGAAAATAATTTCAGATCGATATAAAACAATTGCAGATCTATGCCGCAATAAAAACGTGTTGGACATAGGATGCATTGATCATGATTTAAAAAACAGGCGCAAAAGCGTCTGGCTTCATAAACTCATTCGCGATTGCGCATCCAATACACTTGGGCTTGATTATGACGCAAAAAATGTGGAACAGCTTATCCATGAGGGTTACAACGCCATTTGTGCCGATGCAACTAATTTTGACCTCGGACAGATTTTTGATGTCGTTGTCGCAGGGGAACTGATTGAACATCTGGTCAATCCGGCAGGATTTCTAACCTGCGCAAAAAAACATCTTGCGCCGGACGGACTGCTCATTTTGACCACTCCCAACGCCCAGGGGCTGATGTACTGCGTCCAGAACATGATTTTCGGCCACGAGCTGGAAAATCCTGATCACGTTTGTTTTTATACACCGCGCACATTGGCACGTCTACTCCAAAAATGCGGATTTGAAATGATTGAGGCAGCCTATATTATCGGCATGCAGCCGCAGGGACATGACCGCATTTTTTTTCATCTATTGGCACTTTTAAAAAATATCATGAAATTTCCTTTTTACTTAATTCGCCCGAGCTTATGCCATCGTTTCCTGGCGGTTGCAAAACCCGTTCAAGCATAACCGCCCAACGCATCCTTTAGATGTAAAATATTTAGTAGGATAATTTAATAATGCGAAAACTTTTGCTTAAGTTAGTAAATTTATTATTGCCCAAGCCGATATCGGGAAAACTACTTCATTTTTATATCAACAAAAAGCTGACAGATTGGCGCATATACTTAAACGATGCCCGAATGGACCAACGCTTGGGGGAAATGCTACGCGAATACAGCGGAAATCTCTCAGAAGATATGACGTCCACGTATTGGTCAATACTGAACAGAAAAAATGTTGCCCAGCTTTTAGAAAGTGGTTATAATAATTTCAAACAAACTGTTTCGCTAAACTATTTTACTTGGCTGGTTGGCACTGATGATCCTCAAGTTAAATTCCTCCAAAACAATCTGCCGGCACAGTCGGTATTGACAGCCAAAGAAAGGGCTGCTTCAAGCAAAAGGCATTCATATTTTACGGACAAACAGTCATTCTTATATAACTTCATAACTTACATGCTATGGGATTTTGTTAAAAAGAACTGCGGGGAAAGCCTTCTGGAGCGTCTTGAAGAACCCGCGGAAGGCAATCCTCCTTCTATTTTACTTGACGGAAAGAATATATCTCAGGATCTTGCAAATTCCGTACTGGAGTATCACTCCATTGTCTCATCCATGCAAAATATTGAGAAGATGCATACAATCATGGAGTTGGGGGCTGGCTACGGGCGCACTGCATTTGTTTTTCTGAACATTCTCCCGAACATACGCTATATTATTGTGGATATTCCGCCGGCGCTGTATATTTCTGAAAAATATTTAACCAGCCAGTTTCCTGAACGTAATGTATTCAAGTTCCGACCTTTTAACAGCTTTACCGAAGTGCGTGATGATTTCAATAAAGCTCAGATTGTCTTCTTAATGCCACATCAGCTTAATCTTCTGCCTGACAAAACCGCGGATATATTCCTCGCTATTGATTGCATCCATGAAATGCGCCCAGAACAAATTAATAGATATTTTCGGATTTTTGAACAGCATGCAAGGTATCTTTACTTTAAATGCTGGAAGAAAACAATAATACCCTATGAAAATGTCGCTTTCACCGAAAAAGATTATCCCGTGCCATCATATTGGAAAAAGTTTTTTTGGAGGGACTGCTTGGTGCAAACTGCTTTCTTTGAGGCCTTATTCAGTATTGATAAACAATAGCTGCTCGCGCCAGCGATAATGAAGACTTTGCCTGATGCCGTGCCGGGCTCACAGTTCTTTTAGGGGAACTTCCTTACAGATCCCTTCCATCACAATCTTTAATTTATCCACAGCTTTCCATTTCTTCCGGCTGTTCATCTTGCCCTCCTCAAGAACTTATACCTTAAAAGGGGAGCAGCATACAGCTGCGACCTACTGAATAATTTTACCTCAATAATTCGCCATGCCTTGCGTGATTCAGTCTTTGCATCAAAAACTTGACTGTTTATCATTATTTGATTATTTTACGCTAAGTTTGATGGAAAATCCAAAATACACTTAAAATAGCAGGTCGGAAATATGGCACCAGCTGACATTAACATCCTTTTTTACAACTCCCTCCGCATTAGGATGTTTGAGGAAAGGATTATCGAACTTTATCCCAGTGACAAGATCCAAAGTCCCGTTCACCTGTCCATAGGACAGGAAGCTGTGGCCGTAGGAATTTGCCGTCCGCTCAAAATCACAGATTGGGTGTTTTGCACCTATCGCTCACACGCCTATTACCTTGCCAAAGGCGGTGACATGCGCACCATGATGGCCGAACTTTACGGAAAAGCAACAGGTTGTTGTCACGGAAAAGCCGGATCGATGCACCTGGCGTCGCCTGAAGTTGGATTAATGGGCTCATCGGCGGTTGTGGCCAGCACTATTCCCCATGCCGTAGGAGCTGCCTTGGCAGCCAAGATTTTGAACAAAGATCAAATTATTGTGGCCGTCTTCGGAGACGGCGCAATAGATGAAGGCGTTTACCATGAATCCCTGAATTTTGCCTCATTGCACAGCTTGCCTGTAATTTTCGTATGTGAAAATAACGGCTGGGCATCTTATTCTCATTTTAAGACCCGCCAGTCCTATAACATCTGCGACCACGCTCTCGCCTACCGCGTTCCAGCAACCCATATTGCCGAAGGATATGATTTCAACAAAGTCTGCGATATTTTCTCTGAAATTGTTACCCAAGTTCGGCAAAAGCGATCTCCGGCCTTCGTTGAAATTACAACTTTTCGCTATATGGAACATGTTGGTACTGGAAATGATTATGCCAACAACATCCGGGATCACGCCGAACTGACAAAGTGGCAATCAAAAGATCCGTTGATAAACGACAAAACTCGAATCGCCGCCTGCCGCGCAAAAATAGGCCGTGAAATTGACGAGGCCGTGGCTTTCGCTGAAAAAAGCCCGTGGCCGGGCCGCGACCAGCTGCTATCAGATGTTATTTAAAGAACCACCATGTCAAAGCAAAATATAGTTTATAACGATATTTCTTCGGCAAGTGAAGGAAAGGTCATGACCTACCGTGAGGCAATTGCTCAAACCATGCGGCAGGCATTGCACGATAATCCCAAGGTAATTCTCATCGGCCAGGGAGTGGATGATCACAAGGGCATATTCGGAACAACAACTGGCCTGATAAATGAGTTTGGAGCTGAACGCGTCATTGACACCCCCCTGGCAGAAGAAGGTGTTACCGGAATAGCGCTGGGCGCCTCCTTGAACGGACTATATCCAATAATGACCCATATCCGCGCCGATTTCATTTTGCCGGCCATGAACCAAATCGTCAATCTGGTTGCTAAATACAAATATATGTTCGGTGGCCTTTTTGAAGTGCCCATGCTGATCAGGGTGGTTATTGGACGAAGCTGGGGGCAAGGCGCGCAACATTCACAAAGTCTTCAATCTTTATTCGCCCATATTCCCGGCCTGGTTGTCATTATGCCGTCCAGCTCGCAGTCAGTGCTCGAAGCGTATCCTTACATTACCGGCAGGTACCGTGGGCCGGTAATTTCCTTTGAACACCGGCTTATGTATGATTTAAAATTCAACGTCGGTATGGAAAGAGTTGGAAAGCAGCCGATGACCTCGCATCGTATTCGCGAAGGCAAGGACATTACAATTGTGGCCACATCCATTATGGTCATGGAAGCCTTGCGAGCGGCCAACCACTTGAGCCGCGTCAGTGACATTGACTGTGAAATTATCGATCTTCATTGCGCCTCACATCCCGACAAGGCACTGATCCTGCAAAGCATTGCGAAAACAGGAAGACTTCTCGTGGCCGATACAAGCTGGAAGGCTTATGGAGTATGCTCTGAAATTTGCCGCCTGATATGTGAACATTCTCCTTCAATTTTAAATGCCCCGGTGACAACGCTTGGCATGCAACCGGCGCCTTGCCCGACGGCGAAAAGCCTCGAGGACATGTTTTATCCAAATTTAAGAGACTTGACCGACGCCATTGCCACACTTGTAAAAAGTAAAAATAATCACGGCGTTCCGCTGCCCGACGAAAAGTCCATGGCGGATGTTTATAAAAAATTCAAGGGGCCTTTTTGACGAATTAACTGACTATTTTTAAGGGGGGACAAATGAAAGTATTGATCACTGGCATAACCGGATTTGTCGGCAGTCACCTCGCAGATTATTTGCTGGTTCATCACACTCAGACCCAGGTGCTCGGGCTCGCACGTTGGCGAGCCCCGGCAGACCATCTCCGTAACATTTTGGATAGAATTACATTATGCCACGGCGATTTGACTGACTATGCCTCCCTGAAAAAAATATTAAGCGACCATCGTCCGGACATCATTTTTCACCTCGCGGCACAATCCTATGTTGACTATAGTTATCTGGCTCCGGCCGCCACGTTGGAAACCAATGTCATCGGCACCTGTAACCTGCTGGAGACCATCAAGGATTTGAAACTCTCATCAGGATATGACCCGGTGATCCACATTTGCAGTTCTTCGGAAGTCTACGGCCAGGTCAAGGAGAACGAAATCCCCATTACCGAGAATAATCCTTTTCGTCCGGCTTCGCCGTATGCGGTGAGCAAGGTAGCCGAAGACATGCTTGGATTTCAATATTGGCTTTCCTGGAATCTGCGCACGATTCGAACACGCATGTTCACGCATACCGGGCCGCGCCGTGGCCAGGTATTTGTAACCTCAAATTTTTCAAAGCAGATAGCGGCGATTGAAATGGGACTGCAGCCGCCCGTGGTCAAGGTCGGCAACCTTAACAGCCTGCGCACTTTCCTGGATGTACGGGATGCCGTGCAGGCCTACTGGTTGCTGGTTACCAAATGCCCCGCCGGCGAAGTTTATAATATTGGCGGAACAGAAACAATGACGGTTGGCGAAATGCTGGACAAATTGATCAAGCTGGCAAAAGTGAAAAACATAAAGGTTGAAGTTGACCCCAAGCGCCTGCGCCCCTCGGACGTGACCCGGCAGGTTCCTTCCAATGAAAAGTTTTTCAAGGCCACCGGCTGGCGCCCCACCATCAAGTTTGACGACACGCTGGAGGCCCTTTTAAACTATTGGCGCCATTATTATGACGTGAAAAGTTACAAAATGCCGGACGTCATGACGATAGAAATGGGACAGAACAAATTTGCTCCCGGCTGATTCCCCATATTGAAATCCTTTGTTCACGACAAGAAATACGCCTGAGACCTCACGGCCAGGATAGCCTCCACGCCGCCCACCCCGCGAACTCCGGCTCATAGCGCATCTTGCCTGGCACACGTCGGGCGGCCGTTTACGAAGGTCAATATTATTCAATTACCGGCCGTGAAAATTACGCAACGTCATATGGCAGCGCATCAGGATAAAAGCAGAAACAAGCTGCATACATAATTTTCAATAAATGCATGAAATATTCTGGACACTGTCATGGAAAAGAGGTATTTTTAAAAATTAATTTATCTTTCCCGAAAATGCCCAAACATAAGAAGCTTGGGATTTAGGCAAGGAAAAGAAATGCCGGCCGAATATGACTAAACAGCCCATAAAATATTATGATATTTTAATCCATACAAAATTCTTATGGCAACCTGTTAATCTAAATCTTGACGCCTTGCATTTTAACGGACAGCCTGTTGATAATGAACGTAAAAATACAAATAACCCAAGGAGTATAAATTAAATATGAGTAAAACAGCGATCAACATCACCACCATACACGTTCCAATATTTATAAAAGGCATTTGCAATAATTTAAAAAAACACAATATCTCGGACGCCTCGATTCTTGTTATTGGCGATGTAAAAACGCCTCCTGAAACAGAAAATTATTGCCGGAAAATGGCCAAGAAATTCGATGTTGAAATTGAGTATTTAGATATAAAGGGGCAGGAAAAAGCTTTGGCCGGGCATGAAGGTCTGCTCGAACTCTTTCCATACAATACGCCGGATCGTGTCATATTAGGCGGTATGCTTAGCTATCTTAGAGGATATGACAGGCTGATTGCGGTTGATGATGATAATTACACAACCGGGCATGATTTTGTCGGCTTTCATTCAATAACCGGGAAAGAAGTCAATCTCAAGCTGATTAAAAATGCTACGGGATGGTTTAACGTGCATAGCGCGCTGAAAGAGGAGAATAATATTCCTTTTTATCCCAGGGGTTTTCCGTGGAAACAAAGAAATCCCCGGTCGAATCAAAAAACTTACAAGACCAAAAAAACCAAGGTAGTTGTAAATCAAGGGCTGGTGCTTGAAAACCCGGATATCGACGCTATTTCACGTTTATTCAACCCGATACGCGCCACGGCCATGAAGTCGGACTT
>Ga0351909_1071_pt1 | contig 31839 bp, 26 predicted proteins | sample TotcelHT113001L4_FD_206864 | JGI IMG/M metagenome (GOLD analysis project Ga0351909, IMG submission 206864) | Enriched cells from coal bed in the Powder River Basin, Montana, United States - Total cells T11 rep1 HSBNCT.T11.300.1.L4 ... | reverse complement strand
AACAAACCCGCGCGCCACCCCGCCACCCCCCTACCAATAAAAACCCACCCACCCTCTCCCGCCCCCCCCCCACCCACCGCACCCGTCCCCGCGCCACGCCCATGCCCCGCAGAATATTATCTAAAGCAAGCTAAAGGCGTGATTAAGGTTACCTCCGGTTATACTGGAGGGGTTACAATTAACCCTGCTTATAAAGAAGTCTGTTCGGGTTTGACAGGTCATGCTGAAGCTGTGGAAGTTATTTTTGATCCTGAAATCACAAGTTTTGAGACGTTAGCAAAAATCTTTTTCGAAATCCATGATCCTACTCAAGTAGGGCGTCAAGGCCCGGATATTGGAAACCAATATCGTTCTGCAATTTTTTATCTAAGTGTTGCTCAAGCCGAGATTTCGAAAAAATTAGTAAAAATGCTGCGAAACGAAGGCTTTGAAGCCGTTACTGAGATTCTTCCAGCAACAACTTTTTATCCGGCGGAAGAATACCATCAAGATTATTATAAAAAAGCGGATGGAAAGCCCTATTGCCATTCTAAAACAGTTCGTTTTAAGGAATAGTGGGAGTTACAAATTTAAAACTATGGTGGGATTAAATGGAGTTGTCTGTTTTTTTAGCTAAATTTTTTGGAATCTTTCTTCTAATACTTGCTTTGCTTTGGTTGTTACGTCGAGAACAATTTGAGGGTTTAGTGAGAGAGATATTTTCTTCAAAGGGCTTATTGGGGATCACGGGGATCATTAACTTAATACTGGGAATAGTTCTCGTCGTTGCACACCCTATTTGGGTTATTGGATGGCCTGTGTTAATTACATTATTCGGTTTTATGGGAATCTTTCAAGGAGTGATGCGCATTGGATTTCCAGAGGAATGCAAAAACTTTGGTTTAAAAATGTTGCAAAATTATCAATGGCTTCTTTTGACTATTTTAATAGTATTGGGTTTGTATTTATCTTACAGTGGCTTTTCTGCATAATTTTAACAAAATGGAGTCCTATATTAGCTATTGATTTATTTTTACATATTTTATTAAAGTCATCTCCAATTTCAATCCTCCATCGTTTTTTTATTTATTCTTGGAGCCCTTGTTCATGAAATTTTCACCTATTTATCTCACATTTTTAATTGGGTTAACTTTTCTCTCGTTAAATGGGGAAGAAAAGAAAGATAAACATGAAAAGGATAAGCCTTTTGTAAGCGCAAAAATTACCGATCAGTTGGGAAACAATATGTTTCAAGTCGCCGCTGCATCAGCTTTAGCGTGGGATAATGGAGCGATTGGGATTTTCCCCGATTTTTGGAACTACCCCAAAATTTTTTCTCGTTGCAATCGAAAAGCTTTACCCTGTGAACCTAGTGTGCATTGGTATGAACCTTCTTTTGCCTACCACCCCATTCCTTATAGCCCGAATATGCAAATTCATGGATACTTCCAATCGGAAAAATACTTTGCCCACCATAGAAAAAAAATACTAAAATTATTTCGTCCGGTTGATTCAGATAGTTCCTATATAAAAAAAAAGTATGGACGCCTGTTAAAAAGTGATAAAACTGTGGGAATTCAACTCCGTTGGTATTTTGAAGATACATGGGGAAATTTCCACATTCAGTATGGAAAAGATTATCTTGACCGCACGACATCGTTATTTCCAGCTGATTCAGTTTTTATCGTCAGCACTAATAATCTGGAATTTGCTCGTCAGCAAATGCCTCAGAATCTTAATAAGGTTGTATATATAGAAAAAGAACCTAATCACATCGACCTTTTTATATTGAGCAAATGCAAGGATATTATAATTACAAATTCGACTTTTGGTTGGTGGGCTGCTTGGTTAAATACCAATCCCGATAAAAAAATTATTGCACCTAAAGATTGGTTTCATCCTAATTCAGGAATGCCGACACAAGATTTATTGCCTGAGAGTTGGATAAAGATAGAAGCAAAATTCGGGGGATCTAATGGGCATGGATTATGTGCTGATTAAATCGTAAGCTTTAAGCGTGGCCTCTTCAGACGCGGACCCATCCTATTACCCATAAATCCGTATGTTCCTGGCGCTGAAGGCGCCCTAATAAGGATAGCCTAGGTCGGAATGCGAGGCGGTAGCCGAGACATGTAGGCCTAGGTGTGATCAGAAAGACGTATCTAGCGCTGAAAGCGCGTAATACAAGCTTTATTACGCGCTTTCAGCGCTCAAATACATTGGAAACTATGACCTAGGCCTCATGTCTCGGCTACCGCCTCGCATTCCGACCTAGGCTATCCTTATTAGGGCGCCTTCAGCGCCAAGAACATACGACTTATGGGTAATAGCATGCGCGGACCTCCGAAACGACTACCTTCTTCAGGCCGAAGGCCTGTGGGATGTAGCCAGGCCGTCTCGGCTTGGTCCGCGTCTGAGGAGGTCACGCTTGTAGCTTACTTTTATTCTGAGAAATGGTCGTAAAAAATGGAAAATGTTAAGGAGGAATTTGAACAAAAAGCTCCCAAATTAACCATCTCCTAGGTCTCGTCTTGCTTTAATAGAAAAATTATTTTATTTTGTAATCCATCTCTCTTAGAATTTTTTTGCAATTTTCGATTTGATCTCCTTGAAGTTCAATAGCCCCATCTTTTACTGAACCTCCGCATCCCAGTTGCTGCTTAATCGTCGAACACACTTTTTTTAGCTGGGAGACATCTTTGGAAAGATGTAAAATAAGAGTGACGTAGGACCCGCGTCTTTTCTCTTTCGTGATTTTGATAGGTTGTTTTAATTCCGGAGGGGTGGGTTCCGGAATCCACTCTCCACCGATAGTAAATGGCATAATAACCTGCGTAGAAAGATAATTTTTTCTTATTATAAATGATTACAAAGACAAATACAATCATGTTTACTGTAGATCCCATCGGCTATTTTCATACAGAGTGCACCTCAACATATGAAGTTCCTCGGCAAGCCACCCGAACAAGTGAGAATGAGGGAATTATTCAATTGAAAGCGGGATGTCAATTCGAACAAGCTTTAGAAGGTCTTGAAGGCTTTGACCGCATTTGGATTGTTTATCGTTTTCATAGAAACACACACTGGAAGCCCAAAGTACTTCCTCCAAGAGGAGGGAAAAAGCAGGGAGTATTTGCGACCCGCTCTCCACACCGTCCCAATTTCATTGGGTTTTCTTCTGTTGAGCTCAAAGCTATCAAAGGTTTGAAATTATTTATCGCTAATCACGATTTAATTGATGGGACGCCAATTTTAGATCTTAAACCCTACCTCAACTATGCCGATGGGGTGAAGGCCGAGCGTCAAGGGTGGCTAGATTCTTTAGAACAGGAAAAAGAATTCCATTTAGTTTGGTCAGAAAAAATTCTTACGCAGCTGGATTATTTGGAGTGTGTTTGGAAATGCCCTCTTAAAAAAGGGATTGAAAATCGGTTAAAACAATCTCCCTTTCCCTATGCTAATAATCGGGTAAAACAAATCTCCGCAGGGTTTTATGAATTGGCTTATCGCACATGGCGGGTTAATTTTTCCATCCAAGAGGAACTTATTAAAGTAGACTCTATTGCCAGTGGTTATGATAAAGAGACGTTAGAAGGGATAAAGTTCTCAAAATGGGATGATGTCCCTATTCATCAAGCATTTATACAGCATTTTATCTAATGGAAGCTCAAGAACGATAGGAGGTAAAAAATGACGGAATTACAAGTCTTCCCCACTAAATATCACCTTTTTTTATGCTGTGACCAGACACATCCAAAATGTTGTGAGTATGAGATTGGAATGATCGCTTGGGAATATTTAAAAAAACGATTGAAAGAATTGGGATTGACTGAAGAAATCGGTATATTTCGAACCAAAGCCAATTGCCTCCGTTTATGTCAGAAAGGACCTATTGCTGTCATTTATCCTGATGCCATTTGGTATCACTCTTGCACACCTGAAGTACTTGAAAAAATAATTCAAAGCCATTTAATCAATGGGTGTCCTGTGGAAGAATTTCGTGTTCCAATCCAACAATTAAGTTAAGGAACTAAGAGAACGAAGGTTTAAATTGTAAAATAAAGATTATTCAGCTGCTTGCGATCCTGCTTATCTTTGTTTTTTTGTTCCTCTGCCCTCTCCCGTCTTCCCATCTTTCGTTAATGTTTAGTGTAATAAACAAGGGCCTTAAGAACTTTGCGTTTTATCCAAAAATCGCTTATATTGATCACCTTATAAAAGGTGAATCATGACTTTATTGCCCAAAAATCCTCAAGGCTGCCCTTATTTACTTTTAGCTCCCATGGAAGGAGTCGGCGATCGCTCATTCAGACGAGCAATGGCCTCTATAGGTGGATTTGATGAAGCTTGCACAGAGTTTCTTCGCGTCCCCGCTAATGCCCATGTTCCCAGCCTAGCGAAAAGGTATCACTCGGATGAAACATATCCCATCCCACAAGCCGCGCAAATCATGGGTTCTGATCCTGACTTAATGGCTGCTATGGCTTGTGAAATAGCCTCGCGGGGTGCTCCTCGCATCGATCTCAATTGCGGTTGTCCTTCCAATACTGTCACAGGTAGAGGAGCAGGTTCAAGTTTGTTAAAAGATCCAGAGCATTTACACAAAGTAGCTAAAGCCATTGTCGATGCCGTAGATGTTCCTGTTACAGCCAAGTTGCGCTCTGGATTTGAAGACACTTCATTATTTAAGGAGAATCTTTTAGCAGCAGAGTCCAGCGGCATTCGTTATTTAACATTACATCCCAGGACTAAAGTGGAAGGCTACGGCCCTCCTGCGAATTGGGACTTGATAGCGGAAGCTAAACAAATTTTATCTATCCCCGTTGTTGGAAATGGAGACATTTTATGTGTAAAAGATGCATTAGCTATGCTTCATCATACACATTGCGATGCTTTAATGATTGGTCGAGGGAGTGTCATCAATCCCTATATCTTTCTCGAAATTAAAGCACACTTTTGCGGTCATCTCTTTTCAAAAAATTGGGATTCTTTCTTGGAATTTATCACGGTTTTTGTGGATGATATTCCTCCTGAAATGTCTATACGGGGGACAATAAGTAAATTAAAGCAGTTAATGAGCTTTCTTTTTAAGGGAAATGACAGGCTAAAGGAGTTACGACAATCTATTTTGACTTCAAATTTTGAAGACATAGCGTCCTTCTTAAATTTTGCTTTACCCCTTTATCAAAAAGGGTGGTAATATTCAATTTGAGTAATTAACTTTCAAAGGAATGGGAATGAAATACAAAATTGCATCAATAACCACCCTCTTATTAATTTGGATTACTCCACTCATCGCATTGCCGGCGCAAGTTGTTTTGTTCAGACACGCCGAGACCGAAGAGGAGGGAAAAAACCTTTCTTTAAGGGGACTAGAACGTGCTGCTGCCCTTGCTCCTTATTTTCAAGGAGCATCTAAGTTCTTACAATTTAGACTGCCTATCGTTCTTTTTGCGCAAGGAGTTAAAGATGCCTCTTCAACTTTAAAATCAATCTATACCTTATTGCCTTTATCTTATGCCATAGGTGTTACCATTCACACAAATTTTTTACATGATCAGTACATGGAGATGGCTCAAAATATCAAAACGAATCCTGCTTTCAACGGCAAATTAGTGATCGTTTGTTGGTCTTGTGATCTTCTCGCGGATATTGCTTCTGTTTTAGGGGTCAAACCAAAGCCGCTTCCTTGGGAAAATTCAGTTTATGATCGTTTATGGGTGATCACCTACAAACCTAAAGGCGATATTGAATTTCAAGATATGCCCCAACGACTACTTTTCGGTGATTCAGCATTATAAAGGTAAATGCACTCCAAAACGCTTCGCACCCAATCAGGAATTACCCCCAGTAGCCACTAAATGATCCCAATAGGCAAGCATTTCTGAGTTAAGATGCTGCCTTATTCCATTATAATCGGGACCTCCATTGGGATATTCCGTGTCGATAAAAGCAAATTGTCCCGATTTAGTTAAAGAGATGTTGTCCGGACGATAGCTAGCACCTTTAGCATTGCTAATACAGCAATAAAGCTCCTCTAAATGTCGTTTTGTAATGGCATGGCGCCACGCGCGCATATTTCTTTTATCAGTCTCTAAATTCATATCTTTGACTAATAAAATGCATAAGTGGCGCTTGTATCTTATACTTGTTGGCGGTGCTGGCACGGTAGGAAGGGGGTAGATCCATTTATCAGCAACTGAAAAATATTTAATTTTTTTATTTTTGATAATATCCTTTAATTTTTTAGCACCTACACAACGCTGTACAAACCATTCCCAACTTTCTTTTCGATATTTTACTCTAAGTTCATTGTCCAAATTAGCTTTAATCAGATATCCCTCTAAAGAAGGATGTTTTGCAACATGGACATAAGAACGGGGTCGAATGGAAATGCTTATAAATCCATTGTCTTTAAAATGTTTTTCATCTTGAGTTGCGCGAACTTGCCGAAAAATTTTATCTAAATTTTTCAACATGGGATGACTCCTTGAAATAAGGTGAGGGCGCATTAAACGTTTGGCCCTTTCAGAAATGTGCTCCATGGATTCGAATTCTTCATTTTCTTGTATGCGGAGTAAGTTGCTCCACTGGAATTCTTCTTCGGACTCGATGGCATCATACCACAAGACTCTAAGCAACTGGCATACTTTTTTAACCGATAGAGCAACTGCAGCGGTATTTCCTAAAAATTCTTCATTCAATGCATTGACATACTCTTCATGTGCTTTTTCAAAAATATTAAAATTTTGTAAGGGACTTTTTAATTTGGAAAATTTGCAAACAGATTTTTGAGCCTGTGTCCAAAGATTATTGATTTGTTCAGATGTGAATCGTATACTGCCTGTTGCTGCCTCATTTGTTATCGCGTTATTCCATTGCTTGGTATAAAAAACAAGGGAGGCTAGGGATTGAACATAGTAATCTTTTTCGTCATAAGTTAATTTTTCGTCTGAATTTGACCAGCACTTAGAAGGTGCAAAAGTTTCCGCACAAAAAAAAGAAATAATGAAATAGAGTACAAAAAAAATCCCGCGCATGTTAACCGTCGCCTAGTAAAAAATAAAGTTGGGTAATTTAGGTGAATCCCTAATAGATAGACAATAATTAAAACGCATTAATCCATCTATAGAAAAATAATATAAAGGAAAATCAACTCCCTCAATTTGAATGCGCCAAAAAATTTAATAAAGGTTGATGCAAGGCTTGATTGGTTGCTAGAACACTTGTTGTGTAACTGACAATGGGTTTTTTTTCAAATTGCGTTAAACGACCTCCTGCTTCTTCTATTAAAAGTATTCCGGCAGCGATATCCCAAAGATGTAGATTGTACATCCAAAAAGCATCGGTTTTCCCAGCAGCTACATAAGCTAAAGCAAGAGCTGCTGAACCTAAATTGCGAAGTGTTGCACCTCGTTGACTCAGGTGCTGCAACTGTTGTAGACTAAGAAAAGGACTTGATTCAGCATCATATGGTAAACCCACAGTTATGAGACACTCATCCAATTTTTGTGTGTTACTAACAGTCAGACGAACGCCATTTAAGTAAGCGCCTTTTCCTTTTTCGGCGACAAATAATTCATTGCTTAGAGGTTGAAAAATAACCCCGCATAAACCTTTACCTTTGCTGTATGCTGCAATGCTAATTGTGAAAAGGGGAAGATGATGGGCGAAATTAGTTGTGCCATCTAAAGGGTCGATAATCCAAAGAATAGTATCTTCTGAAGAGGAAATTTCTTGAAGTCCTCTTTCTTCGGCTAGAATATTGTGGGATGGGAATACTTCTAAAATAGAGGAAATAATGCTTTCTTCAGATAAATGATCGTATACTGTCACAAAGTTTTGTAAGCCGGGCTTCACGTTAATTTCAAAAGCGGAACCAAATCCTTTTCTTAAGATTTCACCGGCTTTAAGAGCTGCTTGAATAGCAACAAGAGTTAGAGAAGAAAAATCATTAGTTTGCATAGTGACTGTACATTCATTGTGTTTTGACTTACTTAAAACATGCGTAAAAATTGAATTTATTGCTATCATCTTTATTTCACGAAACGGTAGATCCAAGTTGTTTCTTTTTTCTTCCGTTTTTGTTCTAAAACGGTCCTTAAACAAATTTAACAAGGAAAATCATGATGACACTTAATAATGCATTGCTTGAAGACTTAGATGAAGAATTTCATTTTCTCTGCAGTTCTGATGAAGGACCTGAAGACGATGATGATGATAGTGACCATGATGATGAGGATAGTGATGAAGATGATGATTCGTCTGATGACTCTTCTGTTGATGAAGATGATGACAATGGAGAAGATGAGGAATAAATAATTTTTGGTTTTCCTTCGAGGTGAAGGAAAACCAAATACCGGGCCAAGAAATCTAATATAAAAAAGTTAATAATTTAAATTTAAGATTGTTTTTAATTAATTTTTAAGTTAAACTTCTTTTTTCTATTATAAAAAAAGGATTGTTATGATTTATTTAAATTTTAGTTCATTTACGAGTAGTTTAATTGATTCTATTAAAGATATTAAAATTGATTTAAACGATCAGCAAAAAAAAGTTATAGCTGCAGTCGGTGCGGTTTTCGCTTTAATTACTATTATCTGTATTGTTTCTAGATGCTGTAGTGGGATTAAAGGAAAGAAAAAGGAAATTAACAAACTGGATAATAACGAAGATGTAATTAAAACGGAGAAAATAAAAAAACTCGTTAAAAAAGAAATTAACAAAAATTCTGATCAAAAGTTGAATAAGAAAGAAAACACAGAAAAATTACCAGAAGAAAAAAATAATCTTCCTGAACCTAAAATTATAGAAGCTGATATTGATGACGAAGATGAGTTGATTTTTGAAGAAATAGAGGTAGATAATAAAGAAAAAACACAAAAACTAGATCCTCTTCCTGAACCTCAGCCTATAACACCTGAATTGTTATTTGAAGATGTAGATAATGAACAGCAAGAAAATATAGAGGTTAACCTCGAGGACGAAGACGAATTGTTTTTTGAAGACATGGACGAAGGGAATGATGTAAAAGAAGAGGAAGAAGTGAAGCCCGTCTTGACTCCTGAAGAAATAGCTAAAGCCGAAGAATTGGAAGAACTAAAAGCAAAATTAATCCAGGAATATACTCCACAGATGGTCCAGGCGTTAGGTGGAATTGATGAATTTTTGAAAATTCCTGAAATTGATTCTAAGCAGGTATATTATGGCGCATATTTAAAATCGAAAGAAAGTATCTTAAGAGGATACATAGAGGGATCTCCTTGCTTATATTTCCAATTTGATATGTTTTCTGACCAAGATGATAAAGGAAACCTTGGACCTTATTTTGAGAAAAGAAAAGAGTGCATTCTTATACATAAGGGAAAATGGATGAATAATGATGCATATGCAGCAAGAGGACAATTATTTTTATGTACTGTCGGAGAAATTAAGCAAGGTTCTTCTCTTGAAAAATACATGCTTTCTAGAATAGAACGTTTAAGGTCTAAGCAAGTGGTTGGGTTAATGAGATTATATAACGAAAAGTTTTTTGGGTATAAACCTCCAAAAATCGATGTACCAGCGGATGCTTATTTAACCGGTGAAGAATTAGAAGAATATATGAAATTACCTAATAATTATTACGAAGCAAAACCAAATAATATACATAGAATACGGATTAAATAGATTCTCTAGTATTCGTGTCTCACTCACTTAAAAGATCTCGAAGCGTTTTGGAGTGCTGTAGCAGAGCTACAGCACTCCAAAACGCTTCGCGCATTCTCTAAGCCAAGATATCCACGAGCTGATGTTCAGGATTTTGCTTGATGGCATATTGTTTTTCCCATTGCTCATTAAATAGGACAATCGGCCTTTCAAATTGATCGCGCACAATTAATGAAGTGGTCGTTTTCTTAAATGTGTCCCTATCTCCAATTAACCATGCACTGCACTGATAGGGGAGAGGAGTTAACAATGTTTCTACCCCATATTCGTCCTTCAATCGATATTGCATCACTTCAAATTGGAGTTGGCCCACAGCGGCAAAAATAGCATCCCCACTCAAATCATAGGGCTGTAACAACTGTATAGCTCCCTCGCTTGCAAGCTGCATAATTCCTTTGTCAAATGACTTTCGTTTACCCACATCTTTGGGTTGAACTCTAGCGAAAATTTCAGGCTGAAATTGTGGAAGCGGTTTGAAATTAAATCCGCCCGTTAGCGAAATTGTATCTCCAATGGCAAAAACTCCCGGATTAATCACTCCAATGATATCCCCTGCATAACCAGAGTCGACTGTCGTGCGTTCGCCTGCCACCATTCCATGCGGACGTGATAAACGCACTTCTTTGCCAAGACGATGATGCTTCACTACTAAATCTCGCTCAAAATGTCCTGAACAAATCCTTAAAAAAGCCATGCTGTCGCGATGACGTCGATCCATATTGGCTTGTAGTTTAAATACATAAGCACTAAATGGGGTTGTAATCGGATCGACTTCAATTTCTCCACCACTCAAAGTATCGGCAAGGCGTTTATGAGGAGAGGGGGCTAGATGGATGAATGCATCAAAAAAAGGCTCTACACCAAAATTGGTTAATGCAGAAGCAAAAAACACAGGGGTGACGTCGCCATTTACAAAATCCTCTCTTGAAAAAGTATTTCCTGCTGCATCGAGGAGTTCTAATTCATCCAAGAGCTCTTGATAGCGGACCGGTCCTAACTTTTCTTTAACTTCATCACTTTCTAAAGGATAGCGTGTGATCAATGCCTTTTGTGCTCCCCCTGCGGATGTTTTTGTAAAGAGCAAACATTCATTGGATGGACGCTCTACAACACCGACAAATTCTTTACCCGTTCCAATCGGCCAGTTAAGTGCTGCTGAATGGATTTGGAGTACATTTTCTACTTCGTTCATCAAGTCCAAAGGATCTCGTCCGGGCATATCCATTTTGTTGATGAAAGTTAACACCGGAATTTTGCGCAGACGGCACACATCAAACAATTTGCGAGTTTGTCTTTCAACCCCTTTTGAGGCATCAATGACCATGATTGCACAATCTGCGGCTGTCAACGTTCGATAAGTATCCTCCGAAAAATCTTCGTGTCCAGGGGTGTCCAATACATTGATAATGGCATCTTTATAGGTAAATTGCATCGCAGAAGCTGTAATGGAAATTCCTCTTTCTTGCTCCATGGCCATCCAATCGGAAGCGGCTGCTTTGCGACCTTTTCTTCCACGGACCATTCCTGCGGTGTGAAGCATGCCGGAGTATAATAGTAATTTTTCCGTTAATGTCGTTTTACCGGCATCCGGATGGCTAATGATTGCAAAGGTTCTTCTCTTTGCACAGGCTTCAGTAATAAGACTTGGGTCTATCATTGACATGTAATCTTCCAATTATGATTTTTTTTGTTTTATTTCAAGCTCTTCCCAACGCTTATAAAGATTGTCTAATTCCTTTTGTTTTAGATCCATCTCATGGCAAAAATGTTGAAGTTTTGAGGGGTCATTGACAATAACCGGGTCTTCTAGGTAACTATGAAGCGTGTCGATCTCTTTTTCCGTTTCCAAAATTTTGCTTTCCATTTGTTCCCATTCTCTTTTTTCAGAATAGGTCATTTTTGTAGAGCGCTCGGCAGAAGGGGGAGACGATTCTTTTTTTTCATTTTTGTCTTTATTCTGACTTTCAATCGCAACTTTATTTTGAACTTGAAACTGTTCCCATTGGCGATAATCGGCGAAAAGTTGGGTATCGGATTGTGTACCCAAACCTAAAATGACATTAGATATTTGATCCAGCATATAGCGATCATGAGAAATAAGAACAATGGCTCCAGGGAAATCTTGAAGGCTATTTTCCAATACTTCTAATGTAGGGATATCCAGATCATTTGTCGGTTCGTCGAGAAGTAAGATATCGGCCGGTTGGAGCATCAAACGCGCGATATGTACGCGAGCTCTTTCACCCCCTGAAAGGTTGCCAAAGGGGAGGTCTAATCTATCGGGAGAAAATAAAAATCGTTTGCACCACGAATTGACATGAATGGGCTGCCCGCGATAATACACAGTATCCCCTTCTGGCGCTAGGGCCCGTCGGAGCGTTGTATCCGGTGGAAGTTGAGCGCGATGTTGATCGAAATAAACGATTTTAATCCCATCAGCAGTTTTAATTGTTCCTTTGTCCGGTTGAATTTCTCCTGCTAATAAACGAAGCAGGGTTGTTTTCCCACTCCCGTTTAATCCCACAAGTCCTAAGCGCATGCCCGGTGATAGGGTAAGATCGATCCCTGCAAAAAGTACTCTTCCTCCCATAGATTTAGAAAGATTAGTGGTCACTAAAAGCTTTTGAGATTCTCGTTTAGAGGAGGAAAAATCAATTTGGCTGGTAGTATCTTTATTGCGAGACTTGAGATCTTGGAGTTCTTGGATTAAACGTTCGGCTTCCTGGATACGTGAAACTGACTTAGTTGTACGGGCTTTAGGATTTTGCTTCAACCATTCTACTTCCCGGCGAACCTTTGAGGAAAGGGAACGTTCTTGCTGAACTTGTCCACTTAAAAATTCTTCCCTCTTTTCTAAAAAAAAAGTATAGGATCCATCGACATTAAACAATCCTTTTGGATAGCTTTTATTGATTTCCATCATGCGCGTTGTGATGTGCTCAAGAAAATAACGGTCGTGACTGATCACGATGTAGGCGAATGGGGCATTCTTTAAAAATTTTTCGAGCCAAAGGACCCCTTCGAGGTCTAAATGGTTGGTCGGTTCGTCAAGTAATAAGATATCCGGAGATCGAACGAGTTCGACGGCTAGAGCAAGCCTTTTTTGCCATCCTCCTGAAAGAGTTCCAGCTAAAATTGAAGGATCAGAAAATCCCATTTTACTTAATGTTATTGACGCCTGCGTTTGTTTATATTCTAAAGTCTGATGCCCAATGTTGTCCATTGAACCTACGACGATATCTAATAAAGGTTGATCCGGGAATAAAGTTTCTTGAGGGATATAGCCGATCCCTAGGGAGCGATTACGGGAGATGTCTCCTTCGTCGGGATTATCAATACCTGCAAGGATTTTTAATAAGGTGGATTTTCCAGCCCCATTGGGTCCAATAAGACCAATTTTATCTCCGCGGAAAATGCCAAAAGAGAGGTCGACAAAAAGCTTTCTACCCCCATAGGATTTGGAGATCTTTTGGCAACTGAGCAAAAGAGTCATTATTTTTTATCCGGTTATAATTAAAGACTTAATGATAGCCGTCTCCAGAGAAAAGGTCAAGGACGATAGGGACCCTTAGGGACGGCAAGGACTGCAGAGACGTTAGGGACAAAGCGACATAAGGGAATTCTCCTTTTTTGTCCTTAATGTCCCTGCTGTCCCTAATGTCCCAAAAAACATAAAAAATCAAATGCGGGCAAAGTCGATAAAGCCTTTCTCCAAATCAACATGGATAAGCTTCACTTTGATTTGGTCACCGACATCCAGCCGATCAAATCCGCGGACAACTTTTCCTTCTACCGGAGGATGGATAATCCGTACCCAAGTTCCTTTTGGGCCCGAACCGGTCACTAAACCATCAAATGTTTGATTGATTTTCGATGAGAGCAATACGATAGCCGCAGATTTTTTCATTTTTCGCTCGACTTTTTCCGCCGCATCTTCTTTTTTTGTACAAGCTAATGCTAATTTTTCTAATTCTTCCGGAGCATAAGGGGGAGCTGTATTGTCTTCTACAGACCTGATCATCCGTTGAGTAATCAAATCAGGAAATCTACGATTAGGGGCCGTAGAATGGGTATAATCCTTTAATGCCAACCCGAAATGACCTAAAGGATCATCCCCAGGATACTCAACAACATATTCTCCATTACCAAGCAACTTTATTATCGTTAGAGATAAATCCGGAAAATGCAAAGGATCTGCCGATCTTCGTTTATTTAAAAACAATTCTAATGCTCTAGCATCGGGTTCCGGAGGCAATATTTCCCCATATTCCCTGGCGATTTCTATGATGCGGTCCCAGCGTTTTGGTATTCTTACAACACGACGAAGAGAGGGGAGTCGGTGATCTTTAAGAAAAAGAGCCGTGGAGGTATTGGCGGCAATCATAAAATCCTCTATCAGGTCTCTTCCACGGTTCTTAACATCAGGAATAATATCGACTATTTCATTATTTTGTATAATCGGATGGGCCTCAATCGTTTGCAAAGTTAAAGCCCCCCTTTGATGGCGATAATGCTTAAGGGCATGGGCAATTTTATCCTGCAATCTAACCTGCTCTTCCATGCCGAGGACATTGGCAATGCGGGGAGGTATGGGTCCAGTTTTGTCTAACCATGCAGAAACTCCGTTATAGGCCAATTTTGCATGATTATGTACGGCTGCCGGATATAATTTGTATTCACCCAACGACCCATTTGCTTCTACATTGACTTGAACGACCATAGCTAATCTATCCACATTTTCATTCAAGGAAGTAAGGTTAGTCGATAGTTTTTCAGGAAGCATTGGAAATATGATGGTGGGTGTATAGACTGATGTCATATTTTGCTCTGCGTGGCGATCGATCGGAGATCCTTTTTTAACAAGGCTATCCACGTCTGCAACGGCGATATAAATGGTATAATTTTCTCCACGAGTTTCGGCATAAGTTAATTGGTCGAGATCTCTCGAATTGTCATTATCGAGAGAAAACCATTGAAGGTTTCTTAAGTCTTTAATTGAAGAAAGATTGATTTGAATGGAATTAGGCAATTGTTCTGTTTGCTTTATGGCATCCGGAGAAAAATCAGGAGATAGTTCTCTCTCAATCATGCTTCGCTTGGCTAGTTCTGTTAAATCTACGGTTTTTTCCATAAGTCACTCTCGGTTAGATATTGAAATTCTTACAGTATTTTTTTATTGAAGATGATAATTTATTGATAGTTAAAAGAAGGGGATTTTTATGGCAGAGGGTACTTTCAATCACACGGATCCCATGCAAAATTTCATTGAGAGATATCCTCAACGACTGGATGCTCTATTTTATCCACGTACTGTTGCAGTCATTGGAGCAAAAGATAATTTGGGAAGTGTAGGGCGCACGATCATGGCCAATTTAACGGACGGATCTTTTCCTGGAAAAATTTTTCCTATCAATCCCAAGCGAAGTGAAGTATTTGGATTAAAATCTTACCCAAATCTAGCTTCGGTGGAAGAAAAAATCGATCTTGCCATCATTGTTACCCCCGCACCAACCGTTCCACAAATCGTTAGGGATTGCGTGGAAGCAGGTGTTAAAACTGCTATTATTATTTCTGCAGGATTCAAAGAACTGGGAGAATCTGGTCACAAATTAGAAGAAGAAATCATCGCTTGTGCACGAAAAGGGCAGATGCCGATTATCGGACCTAATTGTTTAGGGATGATGAATCCGATTTATGGATTAAATGCCACATTCGCTAAAGGGATGGCCTTACCCGGAAACTTGGCGTTTATTAGTCAGTCGGGCGCTATGTGCACTGCTGTCCTCGATTGGAGTCTTCAAGAGAAAGTGGGATTTAGTGCCTTTGTTTCCATTGGATCCATGGCCGATATCAATTGGGGACATTTAATCGATTACTTAGGTAATGATCCCAACACGCAAAGTCTTTTGCTTTACATGGAAACGGTAGGGGATGCTCGCTCTTTCATGACTGCGGCTCGTGAAGTAGCTTTAGAAAAACCGATCATCATTATCAAAGCAGGACGCAGTCAAGAGGCAGCAAAGGCCGCTGCCTCGCATACCGGCTCGTTAGCTGGGAGTGACGAAGTTTTCGATGCAGCTCTTGAGAGAATCGGTGTTTTGCGCGTGAATTCAATAGCAGATCTTTTTAGTATGGCTTCTGTTTTATCCAAACAACCTAGACCAAAAGGACCTAATCTAACGATCGTGACCAATGCCGGAGGGCCTGCAGTTTTAGCTACGGACGCTGCTATTTTGAATGGGGCAAAACTTACCACCCTTTCTCCACAAATTATAAAAAAACTGGATGAACATCTTCCCGAAGCCTGGAGCCATAGCAATCCGGTTGATATTCTTGGCGATGCTAGTGCGAAGCGCTATTCTGAAACGATTGATGTTCTAGTGAAAGATGAATCGAGTGATGGTCTTTTAGTGATCCTTTCTCCCCAAGACATGACCGATGCGACTTCGACAGCAGAAAGTATTGTGGAAGTCAACAAACAAACTGAAAAACCAATTCTAGCCAGTTGGATGGGAGGGGAAACCGTGCAATCGGGGGCTGATATTCTCTCTCATGCGCAGATTCCCGTCTTTAAATACCCGGACGAAGCGGCAAAAATTTTTGCTAAAATGTGGCAATACAGTCAAAACCTTCAAACTCTTTATGAGATGCCTGATGTCAACTTTTTTCAAACGCATGAAAGAAGTCATTCACGAGGAAGCCTAGAAGTAAAAAAAATCATTCAGAGAATTCTAATGGAAGGCAGGACATTGCTTTCAGAATTTGAATCCAAGCAAGTTTTGTCCGATTATCGGATTCCGGTCGTCGAAACTCTTGTCGCATCAACCGTTGATGAGGCTATAGATATTGCGAATAAATTAGGATTCCCTATCGTCCTCAAATTGTTTTCGCAAAAGATTACCCATAAAACAGATGTAGGAGGAGTAAAACTCAATTTAGAAACTGCTGCTGATGTTTTAAAAGCCTTTAACGATATAAAAAAATCGGTCGCTGAAAAAGTAGGGATTGAACATTTTGAAGGGGTGACTGTACAACGGATGATTAAACATAAAGGATTTGAACTTATTCTTGGAAGTTCTACAGATCCCCAATTTGGCCCTGTGCTGTTATTTGGAATGGGTGGGCAATTAGTGGAAGTATTCAAAGATAGTGCTTTAGCCATACCACCTTTAAATTCCAATCTTGCTCGACAATTAATGAAAAAAACAAAAATTTATGAAGCGTTAAAAGGGGTGAGAGGATTTAAATCGATCGATATGGAAAAACTAGAGGAAATTTTGATTAACTTTTCTCTGATGATTGTTGAAAATCCACGCATCAAAGAGTGCGACATCAATCCGCTTCTCGCTTCTGAAGAAGAAATTATCGCTTTGGATGCGCGCTTTGTTTTGCATGATCCAGAAATACCCGATGAAGATCTTCCTCGCCTTTCTATACGTCCTTATCCTTACAATTATGTCTTATCTACGGATTTAAATAATGGGCTTCCTGTAGTTTTAAGACCTATCCGCCCGGAAGATGAAACTTTAGTGATTCAATTTCATCGGGAACTTTCTGAAAATACGGTCAGGCAACGTTATTTTGAATTTATGAGTTTAGACAAACGTGTTGCGCATGAGAGGCTAGTACGTATCTGTTTTAATGATTACGATCGAGAACTGGCCATCGTTGCTGAAGTAAAAAAGGAAGGGGGCAAGCAAATCGCAGGCATTGCGCGCTTGTCAAAAATTCCAGGTACCAAAGTTGCGCAATTGAAGATGACTGTGATCGATGCTTATCAGTATTTGGGGCTTGGAAAACAATTGCTAGATCATTTGTTGCCTATTGCACTGCAAGAAAAAATAGAAGTGATCGATGCATACATTTTAAAAGAGAACACGGGTATGCTAAAGCTTTGTGAAAGACATGGGTTTATTTTAATTGAAGAAAAAGATCCATTTATTGTCCATATGCAGTGGAGAGCCTAAATAACGCGAAGCGTTTTGGAGTGCGAGAGCTTGCCCATGCTATTACCCATAAGTCAAAAAAAGAGGAACCCCTCCGGGGTAATATTTGGAGGCATCTGTTCCCGTAGCTACGGCTCGTCTTCGCTATCGCTCGCGAGCCTTGCTACGGGCTACAAATAGAGGATCCCCTCCGGGGATTATAAATATGTGTCATCAAAAATAAGTAATGCTGCTTCGAGATTTTTTCAAATAAAAAAGGTTGATTTTATGTATTAAATCCCCGGAGGGGATTCTCTATTTGTAGCCCGTAGCAAGGTTCGCGAGCGATAGCGAAGACGAGCCGCAGCTACGGGAACGGATGCCTCCAAATATTACCCCGGAGGGGTTCCTCTTTTTTTGACTTATGGGTAATAGCATGAGTAAGCTCTCGCACTATAAACACTTCGCGATAAATGAGTTGCGATAGCTTTTTAAAGAGAGAGAAGTTTTTGGCTTTTAAATTCATGCATGACTTTTGTCGCGATAGGGCGCTCAGATGTATTTATGTTTGTCATTTGATCGGTTAAAATCTTTATTTTTTGGGGGATTTCATCTCCAAAAATTTCTAGGATAAGCAATCCCATCGAGTAAATATCCGCTGCCAAGGCTTCCTGAGAAGGAGGTAATTTGTTGCCCGGTTTTAATATTAAAATTTCAGGAGCACGAAAATCCTTGTGACCATCTTTAAAATAACAATCCTCAGGATTTGTTAAATCACAGGCATACCCCAAATCTCCAATCACCGCATCCATTACATGGCCTGTTTCTTCATCTAATCGAAGAAGAATATTATCCGGCTTCAGATCGCTGTGAAAAATACCGAGTGAATGGAGATGACTTAACCCCTCTAAGATATGTTCAACAACTTCCAATTTATTTTCATAGGACATACTTTGCAAATTTTCTTTTAAATTACCCGATGTATAGTACTCGCAAGCAATGGCTCGTTTCATCATTTTTATCGATTTGAATAATTCTTCTTTATACGATAAGCTACCTATTGTTGAAGAATCATAACCATTGTTTGACCTTTCAGGTACTTTTATATCTTTAGACGAAACTCGAACTAGGGTAGGCTTGGAAGCATAATCCACATATCCATAATAATTAATGAGTCCTTTTGTATTAGGATTTAATTTTTTAAAGGATTGTATTTTTTCAAGAATTTTCACCTCTAGATCAGAATTGAGCTTGAGGGAGTTTTTATAAATAACCTGACTCGACAATGCCACCAGAGGTATGTCAATGTGGGAAGCCAAAATAGCTTGTTTGATTATTCTGGAATTACCTTTTCCAACAACCTCTCCATTATTTTTTAATGGAATTAAAATATCATTTCTTTGATTAACTTCTACTATAACTTTTAAGCCCGTTTCTGTAGTACGAAGGTGTAAATCCTTACCTTCCACCTTAGATTTATTTTTCAACGTCTCACTATGGGATTGATAATAGGAAATAATATCTTCAATTTCTTTCTCATTCAAGTCGGTAGTTTCGAAAAGAACTTTAGTCAGGGGGTTGTCGAATGAATAATCATCATGTTTTGCAGTTTGACTCTCATCATAATGAGTTTCAAAATAAAGGTTATTGGTATCAATTGGGAATGAATTATTTGAATTAAAATTATAAAATAAATTATTGAATGTAGAAAGTGTATGCATATTAAAACCCTGTTTTTTTACAGAAATTATAACTGACTTTAATTTTTTTATTTTTAGTTTTGTGTTAATAATTCGTTAAGTTTATATGTAAAATAAATTTTAACTTAACAATTTAATTATTATCCTAAAAGAAATCAAATTGTGAAAGATGCTAACAATAAGCAGCTATTCTATCGCATTTAAAGTGCTATTTGGAGTCACTTTTAAATACGAACGACTTGCGAGTGAATGTTTTTCCCATTTTCATTTTGATAGCTTTGAAAAAACAAATCAAATTTATTCACATCTTCCTCTTTTTCTGGAGGTATTATCCGTAACTGTTTAATAAAATTGTTTTTGAAAATGCATAACGTCGTGTAAGTTTGAATTTAAGCGCTAAATTTTGGAGGATCATGTCAAGTTTGCCAAATACATTTCAAACATTGCGAACGATTAAACAAGGCCAATATTACTCCCTTCCAGCTTTAGCCCAGCAAGGGCATCCGGGAATTCGTCGATTGCCCATTTCCATTCGAATCATTTTAGAATCTCTATTGCGCAACTGCGATGGAAAGAGGGTAAAAGAATCGGATGTCATTCAATTTGCAAATTGGAATGCTAAAAATCCCAAAGAGGGGGACGTGCCGTTTATTGTCTCTCGTGTGATTTTGCAAGACTTCACAGGGGTCCCCCTTCTGGTAGATTTAGCAGCTATGCGTGATGCAGTGGCTGCATTGGGTTTTGATCCAAGTAAAATTGAACCTCAAGTTCCTGTAGATTTGGTAATAGATCACTCTGTTCAGGTGGATCGCGCACGCACGGAAGATTCATTTTCCTTCAATGTCGGGCTTGAATTTTTTCGAAATGGAGAACGCTATACTTTTTTAAAATGGGGTCAGCAAGCTTTTCAGACTTTTAAAGTCATCCCACCCGCCATTGGAATTGTACACCAAGTGAATTTAGAACATATTGCTTCCGTTGTTTGTTCTTCTAAGATTGGAACAGAAAAAATTCTTTATCCTGATACACTAGTCGGTACAGACTCCCATACAACAATGATTAATGGATTGGGTGTCGTTGGATGGGGAGTGGGCGGGATCGAAGCAGAAGCCGCAATGTTAGGTCAGCCTGTTTCTTTGCAAACCCCTGAGGTAATTGGAGTACATCTTACTGGACATTTACTTGAAGGGGTGACTGCAACAGATTTAACTCTGCGCATCACTGAAATGTTGCGTGAGGAGAAAGTTGTTGGAAAGTTTGTCGAATTTTTTGGTGAAGGGGCTTCAAGTCTAACCGTGGCCGATCGAGCTACTATTGGTAACATGGCTCCTGAATATGGTGCTACGATGGGATATTTTCCTGCGGATGAGAAATCCTTGCAATATTTGGAAATGACGGGAAGAGATCCAATCGCAATTGCTCAAGTGAGGGATTATCTTGTGGCACAGGAAATGTTTGGGATTCCTCGAAAAGGTGAGATCGATTACACCAAAGAACTCGAACTTGATCTTAAAACGATTCGCCCCTGTGTCTCAGGACCAAAAAGACCGCAAGATCGCGTAGACTTATTCGCTGTTAAATCTCGATTCAATGAGTTGCTTTCCGCTCCGGTAGCTTCAGGAGGGTATGGCAAGGGAGAGGATCAGCATGTACCCCGGATTTGTATTCATGCCGACGGGCACTCAAAATTACTACCGCACGAAAGCGGGGGAGTGCCTGAAATTAATGATAAAAAAGGGCATGAAACATGGAGTGAAGAAGAAATGGTGACAAACCGTCCTTTTACTAAAGTTGTCGCTATGCCTGGTTATGCTGAAAATGTGGCTTGTGATCTACTTTTAACGCATGGGTCTGTTGTGATTGCCGCTATCACCAGCTGCACCAACACTAGCAATCCAAGTGTAATGCTCGCAGCAGGCCTTTTAGCTAAAAAAGCAATCGAAAAGGGATTGCGTGTAAATTCGATGATTAAAACAAGCCTTGCGCCAGGATCTAGAGTTGTGACCGACTATTTGAAAAAAACCGGTTTGCAAAATTATTTAGATGCCTTGGGATTTCAGCTGGTGGGTTATGGTTGTACGACTTGCATTGGTAATAGCGGTCCTTTAGATGAACGTATAGAAGAAGCCATTAAAGAACATGACATTGTCACGGCCAGTGTATTGAGCGGCAATCGAAATTTCGAAGCACGCATTCATGGTTCTGTGAAAGCTAATTTTTTAATGTCCCCTCCCTTAGTCGTGGCTTTTGCAATTGCCGGGCGTGTGAATATCGATATGGAAAAAGACCCTCTAGCGTATAACCAAGAAGGAGATCCTGTCTTTCTAAGCGAAATTTGGCCTACTGAAGGTGAAATAGAGGATGCTATTAGAGAGGGTGTTAAACCTGAAATGTTTAAACAGCGTTATGAAAATATCACCCAGGATAGCCAAGTGTGGAATACACTAGAATCTTCCACTGGGGCGCAATATCAATGGGAGCCTTCCAGTACTTATATTCAAAAACCTCCTTACTTTGATGAATTCAACTTAAAGGTCAATGAAAGAAAAAAAATTGGTTCGATGTATCCACTAGCACTATTTGGAGATTCCGTAACGACTGATCATATCTCGCCTGCAGGAGCGTTCAAAGCTAGTTCTCCGGCAGGGCAGTACCTTCTTTCTCTAGGGGTTAAGGAAGAAGATTTTAATAGCTATGGCAGTCGTCGCGGAAATCACGATGTGATGATGCGTGGTACATTCGCAAATGTGAGAATTCGCAATCAAATGGCCGATGGTAAAGAGGGGGGCTATACAAAACTCATGCCTGAGGGCCAGCTTATGAGTATTTTTGACGCCTGTCAAATTTATGAACAGCGTCAAGTTCCATTGATTATTTTTGCCGGTAGAGATTATGGAATGGGTAGTTCTCGAGATTGGGCTGCTAAAGGTCCAGCGTTGTTAGGAGTCAAAGTGGTTGTAGCTACTAGCTTTGAGCGTATTCACCGTAGCAATTTGATTGGAATGGGAATTTTGCCCCTTGAGTTTAAAGAAGGAGATTCCTTAGAGAGCCTAGGAATTACAGGAAATGAAGTTTTTTCCATTCAAGGATTAGAAGCCGATCTCACTCCTCAGCAAGACATTACAATGGAAATTCAACGCAATGGAGCTATTCAAAATGTGGTGTTGAAGTCCCGTTTGGATACGCCTTTGGAAATAGATTATTATGAGCAGGGGGGGATTCTGCCTTTCGTTTTAAGGCAACAGCTGACTACTGGTGCATAATTTCACCACTGAGTCAGTGAGATCATTGAGAAGTTATGAGAGGATAAGAAATTAATTTAATTCATTTCTCTCAAACTCTCAAATAGTCTAATTGATTTCATAATTTTCATCGTTGTCGTGGGTTAAATTAAAATCTTGACAATTTGATAGTTTCTAGACATAAGAAAACAAAAAATTTTCTTATCTTAATTATAATTTAGGAGTATTGATGGAAGGGATAAAAACATCTTTTCTCAACAAAGAGCACTTGCCTTTGGTGATTGAACCCTCACGACCATTTTCGACTCAAGCTGAGTTTTTTAAATTCATTGCAGAAAATCAAAGTTATTTTAAAGAGAATTCCCTCAAATATGGGGGAATCCTCTTTCGTGGATTTCCCATGCAACATGCCGATGATTTTGCTGAATTTATTAACTATTTGGGTTTTGGCAAATCTATAGACTACGTTGGTGGGGATAGTCCTCGCAACAAAATTAAAGAGGGGGTTTACACTTCTACTGAAGCCCCACCTTCACTTAAAATACCTCTTCATAATGAGTTGTCTTTTGTAAAAAATTATCCTAAGCATATTTATTTTTTTTGTGAGACACCATCTCCCATTGGAGGGGAAACGATTTTGGCTGATGCAAGAAAGGTTTATGAATGTATTGAACCGCAGGTTAAAGAAAAATTTATCGCGAATGGTCTTCGTTATGTTTCTTGCTATTATTATAAAAGCAAGCTGATGGAAGGATTAAATAAATTGCAGCGATCCCATAAATCCTGGCTGCAGGTTTTTGAAACTGATTCTAAGCAAGAAGTAGAAAGGATGTGCAAAGAGCATGAATTTGAATATAAATGGACAAAAAACGATTGGATAAAAATTAGTCAAGTTAGACCTAGTGTGATGTCTCATCCATTAACGGGTGAAAGAATTTGGTTTAACCAAGCGCATCTTTATGATTTTAATCCCCGATTATTAGGTAATTGGCGCTATTTAGGGGCGAAATTGTTTTATTGCCGCGAGCATATGAAATTGCATCAAGTCTTTTTTGGCGATCATACAAAAATTCCAAAAGCTGATCTTTATCATGTGATGGATGTTTTGGATGAATGCACGATTGCTTTTCCATGGCAAAAGGGAGATCTATTGCTTCTTGACAATGTTCTTGCAATGCACGGCCGTGCAGCCTTTGAAGGTAAAAGACGGATTTTAACTGCCATGACGAGTTAAGCAACCACTGAGCCAATGAGACTGCCGAGAAAAGATGAAAGTGAGCCGGTACAGCCCCTAAGGAGAGATTGGTTATATTCCTATCTTAAGATCAAAAAAAATGATTCGGAAAAACAAGATTTTGCTATGCTTGTTTAAATTATGTCTTTCAAAGATCCTCTGATTATATAAATAGGAAATGTAATTGTATATTAATAATTTCCATAACAATGTTCTACTGCCAAATCACTTTGAAGCATTTACGAATTTTGGCAAAGTTGTTACAGATAATAAACTTAAAATTATCGCTGTAGCTGTTTCAGCCATCGCTTTGCTTGGCTATGTTTTTACCGTTTGTATAAATGGGATAATTGTTTAGAAGATCTTTTTGAAGAAGACAAATCGATATTTTTTGAATTGAAAAAAATTGCTCCAGAACCTCTGGTAGATTTTGATTTTGAATTTAAGAACGAAGAAGAGCAAAGCGCCGCTATTCAAAACTTTGAATCTGTACGTGCATTTGTTGAACAAGCAGAAAAGAATTTGTATGAAATTCCATTGCAAGAAATAGCCGATAATTTAAAAAAAGCCCTTCTATTAGGAACTACGATTGAAAATTCCTTTTATAAGACTACGCTTTTATTAGCTTCTGAAAGATTGGCTAAGAATTGTATAGAAAATTGTAAATTTAAAGAAGCTTTTGATCTACGTGTGAAAGTTGCCCAAGCATTTGGCTTCTCTCCATTAATAGATGATTTAAAAGAAAAACTTAAACACGAAGACCCCATTCTGGGATTAAGTCTATATCCACTGGGAGCTACTTTATTAAAAAATCATACCATCGCTGTGCAAAAACAATTTTTTGAAGAAGAAAATGGCTTTCATTTACATGTAGAAGGGAAATTAAGTCATTATTTTATTAAAGAGCTAGGAGTAACACTTGATTTAGTTAAAAATCAATCTCATCTTTTATTGAATGCTCTTCCTCCAGGATTCTGTTCTAATGTGACTTTTACAAAAGAGAAGCTGACGTATTTTAAGAGGATGGATAATGGACAATTCTCAAAAAATCAAAACTATACTCTGCGAAAATTTTATCCTAAGATTGAGCCGGAATTCACAACAATCCATTTTCACGGTGTGGGAAAGGTCAGAATTGGAAATGGTACTGGTCCAATTTCTCATCATAATTTTTTTTCCATTGATTTAGATCCTACAGTTCCTGAGGATGATGCCGGTACTAAACTTGTATTCATGTTAGGCGTTTTAGGTTTGGGTGGAGTTCTCTCTTCAACAAGAAAAGTAGATGAGAAGAGAATTAAAATTTTCCAATTGTTTCGTGCTCACTTTCCTGGAGAAGCCTTTAGGTTTGAAAGGGATGCCAAGTCTTATACTGAACAAATAAAATCTCTAAAACACAGAATTACAGTTGCTGTCCCCCCAATGGCAGAAAAGTTTCAACAGTACATGAAAGAGCAACCAGATCTCATGTATCGACAAGAAGTTTTTCCAGGTCAATTTAATTGGGCTGTGCAGGGATTAGCAGATCAAGTTAGAATAGCTGGAGGAATCGGACTTATGTCTAGCTTATCGAGTAATAACGTGAAGGAGGGGGCAGAAAGAATTTCATCGATTTTAAAAAATGGAGCTCTATCTACTCAAGACCGTTTTCAAAGAGGTATTTTGATTAATGGATGGAGTCGGTGTGAGGATTTTGGATCAGGTGGAGCTGATTCTGTTTTCACACGAATGGTTACAAATAAAATGTCTATGGATCCTGCTGAATACGCTGCAGTAGAAAAACAGTTTCAAATCATCTATGATTTAAAATTAATTGAACGAGTGGGATACGCTTATTCATTCGATAGATATGGATCAAAAAAAATTGAGGATTATCCATACCGAAGTAATGTTCTAGAAACAGCAAATCAAGAGAACTTATTTTGTTATCAAAACGAAGTATGTATTAAAAATCGAGTCCCACCGAGTTATATAAAAGGTATTTTGATTGATAAAAAATTAAATAAAAATGACTTTATTGATGAATTAAAACAGCTAGATATGATCACCATTAATCAAAATAACGAAGAATGCATTAATGATATTTCTGTTGATAAATTCATCCATCAAGGGGATTTTGATCAATCTTATTGGGATTAAACGTATATACTCTAAAACGCAACCGTGAATTATGTTACAGGCTATTTTTTTTAACTATAATTATTTTCAAACCTTTGGAGTGAGAAGACTGAAAAAATCAAACGCAAAGATGCACTCAGTGGTCATTTAACGTTCTTTTAGAGAGAAGGTAGGACTGTATGGCCCAAGGTAGGTCCGACGCCACCACCAGCCTAACTCTTTTTTTTCTTGAAATGAACTAAATTGGTAATCGTACATCAAAGCGCGAATATAAGCCGGCGGCTTATCAGGAAAAGGATTATACCTTAATAATTTTAATACCTCAGGTGTTCCCTTGAGTAAATGATGAAGAAATAAATGGAACCATCTTTCTCTTTCAAAGGTGTCAAAGGGCAAAAACCAGAGTTGCCAATCCAAGCGAGGTTGAAAGGGCGAAATGCGACGTGGACGCCTAGTAACTTCTGAAGGCTTATACTTGCATAGATACTCTTCCCAGTTCTCTCCATCCTGACTTCCTTCAATAACGATTTCTATTCGCTCAGTTGTCATGACTGCAAACAGGCCATAGCGATTGAATAGATGGCAGTACCAGAACTTTGAAAAGAATCGATTTAAATCACTGCGTGGCCAGAAATGATGATAGAGTCTTAAAGCTTGAATTAGAACAAAAACAGCTCCTATAAGAGTAAGCCCGCTATCAATAATCCATGGAGTGGCAGGGTAGTCTACCGGTTCTATCACTGACGATAGGTAAACATTGCTGAAAGCAATCATAGATAACACGACTGTTAAATGATTGAGATAAGAGAAGTTCCCGGTGAACCAAATAATGATTTGCAGGCCGATCAAACAAAAACCGGTCCAAGCACGAATAGTATCTGTAAAAAAAAGCCCAAAGGGGACGATCAACTCCGCAAAAAACATAAAAAGCGTGGAAGCTTTATGAAAAACCAGAGGACATTTGTAAACAAACCAAGCTTGAGTATTGGGAAGGGGTTGGGAAAGATAATGAAATGCTAATCCTGTCAGATTCCGCCAGTTTATATCCCCGCTCTGCAATTTTACCGCACCAGCCTGAATGTTAAAACGAAATAAGAGGAAATTTAAGCTAATCCATAACATCAAATTAGGGACTGGAGTTAAGCTTACCCAAAAAGTGTAAAAGGTAATTTCCAGTAAAAAACTTTCCCATCCGAAACTTAAAAATTCCTGGCCGACTGAAACAATAGATAAATAAATGATGAAAAGCATTAACAAACAGAAAGTTGGGGAAAACCCGCCTATCAAAAGCAGTGAGATGCAGGTGCCGAATGCCGTAAGTGCAATCAACGCTTTATCACTCGCATTCCACCAAAAAAGCGTCGGGGCGATCCAAACATATCCCCTAGGATAACGCGTTTTAACTAAAGCTAGAAAGTCTTTTATGGGAAGAATTCCCTCCGAACCGATTAAACCTCTAATCTGAAATAAAAAAGGAGAAAAAGCAAAAAAATAAATCAGTCCTATTAGTCTAGGTAGAAGGTTTGCAATAATTGTATAAGATTCAGGATCCCACATTTATTTTGCCTAATCTTTGCTTAAATTTCTGCATAATAGAAAAGAGAGGGAGAACTGTCAAGTTGATCATAAAATTTATAATAATCTAAAAATCAAAGTGTTAAATATTTTCGTAGAATTTGAAATAGAAGTAATTGCCCTCTTACATCAAAATCAATAAAAAAAATAAATAAAAAATTTGATAAAAATTCGAAAAGAATTCAGATTGGGGATATGAGATTATTTTATGCATTTGCGGCTTAGACGGCATATGTATGAAGTAAGATCCTTAAATAAATGTGTCTTCAACTTAAAAGGAGGTTGAATATGAAAAAAGTAGGATTGTTTTTATCTTTATTCATGTGTGTTTTTATGACGTCTTTCAGTCATGCACAAAATTATGACGGTGCTGGCTATGGACAAGGATATAATGAAGGTGGATATGCTGGCGGTTATGGTAGCAATTATGGCGGCGGATATTCTCAAGATGGAAATTGCGGCCAACCATGTGATCAACCATTGAACGACTGCTATTGCAAATATGTGCATTACGAACCTTGCTACTACAACAAGTGGCACTGTGATTATGAACCAAAATACTGCTATAAAAAATGCTGCCGTTATGTACCACAGTATTATGAAAAACAATGCTGTCGTTATGTTCCACAATACTACTGCCAAACTTGCTGCCGTCAAGTTCCAGAGTATTATTATACTTGTAACTGCACCTATTGTCCAAAATATAGATGCGAACGTTGCTGTAAATATGTTCCAAGAACATATTACAAACACACATGCGCACCTACTTGCAATGAAAATAGCTGCGTTCCAGTTAATTAAGGAATTCTCATGCTGTCAGACGGGTAGAGGATATTCTACCTGTCTGACTTTTCTAAATAGACATCCCGCTTAATTCTTTTCTTCCCTTGCCCGTGTCCGGGTCTGATTGTCGTACATTTTACCACTGAGTCAGTGGGATCAATGAGAAAATTGAGAGAAATAAATCACATAAACCCTCTCTTTATCACATCTATTCTCAGTGAGCTCACTGGCTCAGTGGTAAAATATGCGACAATCGGGCAGCGACAAGGGCATAGGTAAGAGAATTATTCCTAACGCTTCTCTACTTGTTGACAATTATTTGTAAGTAGTCAAAAATTTCGTTTACTCACATCATTCTCGAGGAGTTCATGCGATCGGTGTCTACACTATTGAGTGTTCTCGTGTTATCAGCTAATTTTCTTCATGCTAATGAATGGGAAAAAACCTATTCAGATGCCATCTATGCAGGTCCTGAAATTTATTATGTCAAGCGCACGAAAGAAGGAGGTGCCAAACAAACGGGTACGTTATTTGGTGCAAGAATAGGCTATGATCACATCAAGCGTTATAAGTTATATTGGGGAGCTGAAGCGTTGTGGGCACAAGGTATTCTAAACGGGAAAAACGATATTATTCATCTGAAGTCCCAACTAACTGATATAAATGTGGAAGCTCGTATCGGATATACTTTTCAAAGTAAATGTTGGCGCTGTGCTTCCTTTACTCCTTTTATAGGAGCAGGGTATTTTTGGGAAAAAAACTATTACAAACATCCTTCGCCTTTGGCAGTTCATTTTGACAACGAATTTTCCTATATCCCTGTCGGTTTTTTGTCTCAAATTTTTCTCACTCCTACATTTTCTTTAGGATTAAATGCTAAAATCCGTTTTCTTTTAGATGGCAGTCAAAAAGTTTCGCACGACCCTGAGCATGACAATATGACTTTACATTACGATGAAAGGCTGCAATATCGCATTGAATTGCCGATGACTTATTTTATTAACTGGAAGTGCACAACGTTAGCCATTTGTTTAGAACCTTTTTATGAATTTCGTGAATACGGGCATAGAGCCAATTTCCCTTTTGATTTTTTTGAAACCAAATTTCAGTTGATTGGTGCTACCTTAAAGTGCTTTTACGTTTTTTGAGTGAAATCCGAAGAAGTTTAATGGTCAAAATAACCTTGATTCATTCTCAATCATTTTATATACGTCTTGGCACTACTTCAGCTAACCCTTTATTTAAAATTTGCCTAATGATTAATTCGATAAGGTTTTTGGAGGCTCTATGAAGAACATTCGAATTTTGCTTTTAAGTTTTTTACTTTTGGGTGGATGGATCCCGGAAACTCTGTTGAGTACCACAGTGACATTAGTCAATTCGATGGGCGAAAGCAGTCAAATAAATGTTGAAGAATCAGATCGTTTTATAGACGTCATTGAATATATTCAGAACCAAGTTTTATTTGCTGAGTCAAATACAGACTCCCAGTTAGAAAGCGATGATAGGATGGTATTTAGCGAGATACCTTTAGAATTTGAAATAACTCATGCAGGTTTATTCTTTCGGGCTAAGAAAAAAAACTGTCACAGAAATTACGAATGCGGATATTCAAAAAGAGATAAAGAGGATATTCATCGCATCCTAACATCTCTAGCAAGGGATTCGCTGATTAGCATTGCTAGTCAAAAATCTTCCATCGAAAGAGCCGGGGATAGACTGGATCCTTTACATCCTTTATGTTTTTTAATGTGCATTTTTTGCGATGAAGAATTGAAATGCTGTGCACATGCCATTCGAGACAGAGGGGGCTGGGTAGCAGACGGATTTTATTCCGGTATCGTCAATACTTTAGGAGAAGAAGAGGGTCGTAATAACTTGTATCAATTTGTGGATGATTTTGCAAAAAAAGTCAAAATTGATCCCGCGATCATTAGACCCTCACTTCAGCAACGCAAATGGATGGAGTTTACCAATTTGTTGATCGATCAAATTCCTAGGGAAAATGATCCTACTCGTTATAACAACATGTAGATTAATTTTACAAATGCTCTTTAAAAAATGTATCTTTCAAGGAACTAAAAATGACAAAGTTTTTTTCGCGGTTAAGCTATAGTTTTGGCAATGAAGATTGGAAAACTGAAAAGCGCGCTTTAAAACTAAAACCTGAAGATCAAGTTTTATGTATTACTGCAAGCGGTGATCGTCCATTAAATTTGTTATTTCGCAATTGCAAAAAAATTGTATGCATCGATGCTAATCCGATACAGAATCATTTACTCTGCTTAAAAATCGCAGCAATGAAATCTCTCAATTACCAGGATTACTTAGCATTTTTAGGAGTCGTTCCTAGTGAACATCGTTTGAAGACTTTGCAAAAAGTTATGCTAAAAATGAATAAGGAGACAGCACACTTTTGGCTCCAAAATAAAAAAATGATTCAAAAGGGAATAATTTATCAGGGAGCGGTTGAAAGACTCACCAAGATCACAGCTCGCTGTGCCTCTATCGTTCGTGGGAAAAAAATAAAGCGCTTATTTGAAATGGATGACTTAGAGGAGCAGAAAAAATTTGTAGCAAGAGAGTGGGATACACCTATTTGGCGAAAATTTTTTGAATTTGCCCTTAAACCTTTTATTACACGTTATATCATTGAAGATCCAGGTTTGATGAATATTGGCTCTGCAATTAATCCGGGTGTTTATTTTTATGAGCGTATCAATGAGAGTTTAAAGAGGGATTTAGCAAAAAAAAATCTTTTGTTAGCTTTATTATTTACGGGAAAAGTGCCAAAAGAGTCTTTTCCACCTTATTTGACAGAAGAGGGAATACAGGCGATAAAACCACGTCTTCAACGTTTGGAAGTTAAAACACTTGATGTGATCACTTATTTAGAGTCTTTGTCTGAATCGACATTTGATGTTTTTTCTCTTTCGGATGTTATATCTTATATGAGTTATCCCAATTTTATTAGGCTGCTTCAAGCGATGATTAAAACCGCTAAACCAGGCGCGCGCTTTTGTTTGAGGGAGTTCTTATCTTCGCATGAAATCCCACAGGAACTACAACCCTATTTTATTCGAGATGAAAGCTTAGAGCAAGAACTGGAAAAACAAGATAATTGTTTCGTCTATCGCTTTATAGTCGGAAATGTGCTCAGTGATGTAAAAGAAGAGGCATTATCTCTTTGAGTGCGAAGCTATTAAAGTTCTCAATGCTAACGTAATTATGTAAGCTGGATGCCTTCAACAATAAGCGCATTGTCGATTTCTTTTAAACAAATCACCTGGATGATACCAAGTTTGTATGGCCACTCAGGAATTTCCCGCTTAATTTTTTCAATCATTAGTTGAGAAAGTTCAAAAGTAGCCTTTACTTTTTCAGCAGAGTCCAGTGTTAAAACAATCGTGTTAGGTTTTTCTTCCACATTTTCAATTTCAACAATGCTATCATCGATGTAGACGACAGTCGCAATGGCATCTCTAGGTTGCAATCCACAAGCCCCTTTGCAAAGGGTTAACCACTCAGAATCTGTGTGGGTTTGAAGATTCTCCTCTCTCATATACAAAGCATAA
>Ga0351909_1075_pt1 | contig 33699 bp, 29 predicted proteins | sample TotcelHT113001L4_FD_206864 | JGI IMG/M metagenome (GOLD analysis project Ga0351909, IMG submission 206864) | Enriched cells from coal bed in the Powder River Basin, Montana, United States - Total cells T11 rep1 HSBNCT.T11.300.1.L4 ... | reverse complement strand
GACTTTGCGCAGGAAGAGGACGAGATCTACACCCCGCCGCTGCGTCCAGCGATTCGACAATCTGCGATATATCCTTATCCCCCATCATATTTGCTGGTCAATTCCAGGAAATGTGCTCGAAACAGATGGCAATGCCCATCTCGTCCTCGGATGATTCTTAGCAATTTCCGTCTTCGCCAGCCTATGGTCCAGAGTCGATTCCGACGTCGACAATACGTCGCAAACGATTACTGCCTTTGCTGTTGCGGCCATGTTGCAAGCGGTTACCTTGCCCGTCGCCGATCGACGGAACGAGCTGGGTAGCGCGGTTGGTTCGGAAACTGGCACGTGTATTGCAATCCTGACGATTCAGAGTGTGGTCGTGAGATTTCGCGGCTACGAAACCAAATCAGGAATTCCAACCGGAGAATGGTTCAAGTGTCCCTTCACTTTTTTGCAGTTCGTGTCGAAGAGCACCGCTTGGTGGCGGCCGAAATCGATCCCTCGTCGGCTGCGGCCCTTCTGGATGCGGCACATCCTCTGCTGTTGGGAACCGCCGACGACTTGGCGAAAGTCGCCCAGCGTCTCGGATTCCCCCTGGTGACCATTGCGCGGGCTGGGCCCCGTCGCGTTTCTGCGACTGCGCGGACGGAGTCAGAATCGTCGACTCCGCGCCGGACCGCGGCCGTCTCGGAACCGGTTGCGGCGCTCTCGCAGGCTGCAGCCCGAGGACTTTTTGGCATCCGCTGGGACGAGAGCCATCGGCGCGCCCGGACGACGGCTCGCGTTGCGTAGCACCGAGTACGCGTCTCACCGTCGAGCCAAACTTGCATGTGCAAGACGAGTTGCGGCTTGCCCAAAAGACTGCCCAAATCAGCCGAAAGGCGCCGGCGTCCGGTTCCGCCGAGGACTCCGGCAACCGTGGGCTTTGGTACCGCCGGAGGGCTTGAAAGGAATGACTCGATGAATCGCCCGTTTTTCGTTTGCGGCCGTTGGCTGATCGCAGCCGGATTGCTGATTGCCGGCGGTTCCGGATGCTCGCCGGACACTTCGGGCGGCGGGAAGGAGATCTCCATCCTGAACGTGTCCTATGATCCGACCCGCGAACTGTACCAGGAGTTCAACCGAGCGTTTGCCGACCATTGGAGAGAGACGACGGGGCAGACGGTCAAGGTCACGCAGTCGCACGGCGGCGCGGGAAAGCAGGCACGATCCGTGATCGACGGGTTGCAGGCCGATGTCGTGACCTTGGCCTTGGCATACGACATCGACGCAATCGCGGAACGGGCCGGGTTGTTGCCGGCCGATTGGCAGCAGCGGCTGCCGCACCGGAGCTGCCCCTACACGTCGACCATCGTACTGCTGGTTCGAAAAGGCAATCCAAAAGGAATCCACGACTGGGGCGATCTGGTGAAACCCGGAATCGAAGTGATTACGCCGAACCCCAAGACCTCTGGCGGAGCCCGCTGGAACTATCTAGCCGCTTGGACGTATGCGCTCAAAACGGAGCTTGGCGACCTGGGCAAGCTAAACGACCCGGCGAAGGCGGCGGAAGTGGCCGCCGCAGAGGGCAAGGCGCGGCAGTTCGTCAGCGAAGTGTACCGGCGGTGCCCAGTTCTCGATCCGGCGGCGCGCGGCGCGACGAACACGTTCGTGCAGCGGAACCTAGGCGACGTCTTGCTGGCTTGGGAAAACGAGGCGTTCCTGGCCATCAACGAACTCGGGCCGGACAAGTTCGACATCGTCGTTCCCTCGGTCAGCGTCTTGGCCGAGCCGCCGGTGACCATCGTTGACAAGTGGGTCGAGCAACACGGTACGCGCAAGGTGGCCGAGGCGTACCTCGAGTACCTGTATTCGCCCGTCGGCCAGCGGTTGGCGGCCAAGCACTACTACCGTCCGGTTCTTCCGGAGCACGTGCCGGCCGAGGACCTGAAGCGGTTTCCCGAAGTCGAGTTGCCGACGGTCGACACGGTGTTCGGCGGCTGGCAAAAGGCTCATCAGACCCATTTCGCCGACGGCGGCGTGTTCGACCAGATCTACAGCGTGAAATAGCTTTCCATCCAGACGACAAACGCCGGTTTGTGCCGGGAGACTTGCATTGAACGTTCTTTCAGGCCTGTTGCGCAGACGCCGCAGTGTGATTCCCGGCTTTGGATTGACGCTGGGCTATACGGTGCTGTACCTGAGCTTGATCGTGCTGATCCCGCTCTCGGCCTTGTTCATCAAGACGGCCGCGGCGCCCTGGCAGCACGTTTGGGAAACCGTCTCCAGTCCGCGCGTCCTGGCTTCGTTCCGGCTGAGCCTCGGCGCCTCGCTGGTCGCGGCAGTGATCAACACGGTGTTCGGTTTTGCCGTGGCGTGGATGTTGGTGCGTTATGCGTTTCCGGGACGACGGATCGTGGACGCGATCGTCGACTTGCCGTTTGCGCTGCCCACGGCCGTGTCGGGGATCGCATTGACGACCATCTACGCTCCCAACGGCTGGATCGGGCAGTGGCTTGAGCCGTGGGGCATCAAGGCAGCCTTTTCGCCGCTGGGCGTGGCGATTGCGTTGACGTTTATCGGATTGCCCTTTGTCGTCCGCACGCTGCAGCCGGCGTTGGAGGATCTGGACCCGGAACTGGAGGAGGCGGCGGCCAGCCTGGGCGCCAGTCGCTGGCAGAGCTTCCGCCGCGTGATCCTGCCCGCCGTTTTTCCGGCGCTGTTGACCGGCTTCGCGCTGGCGTTTGCCCGGGCGTTGGGCGAGTACGGATCGGTGGTCTTCATTGCAGGAAACATGCCGATGAAGACAGAGATCGTACCGCTGCTGATCCTGGTCAAGCTGGAACAGTACGACCTTGCCGGCGCCACGGCGATCGCCGCGGTGATGTTGGTCTTGTCGTTTGTGCTGTTGTTGGCGATCAACGGCCTGCAGTGGTGGAGCGGACGTTATCAGCGGGCGGAAAGTTGACCTATGGCAGGAACCGCAACATCCCGGCTTGTTTCCCGCGGCCCGGCGAAGACGATCGCCGCGGTGGGCGACCCCGTCTGGGTCAAGTGGCTGGTGTGCGCCGCGGCCTTCGCGTTTCTCGTCCTGTTTCTGGTCGTTCCGCTGGTGGCCATGTTTGCGGAGGCGCTGCGGAAAGGCCTGGGGGCGTACCTCGCCAGCTTTCGCGAGCCGGACGCCTTGGCGGCGATCCGGTTGACTCTGCTGGTTGCGGGGATCGCCGTGCCGTTAAACGTCGTGTTCGGTCTGGCTGCGTCTTGGGCCATTGCCAAGTTCGAGTTCCGCGGCAAGAGCCTGCTGATCACGCTGATCGATTTGCCGTTTGCGGTGTCGCCCGTGATCTCGGGGCTGATCTACGTGCTGGTGTTCGGGTTGCAGGGGTGGTTGGGGCCTTGGTTGGCGGCCCATAACATCCAGATCATTTTCGCCGTGCCGGGCATCGTGCTGGCCACGATCTTTGTCACGTTTCCGTTCGTCGCCCGCGAAATGATCCCCCTGATGCAGGAGCAAGGGACCGAGGAGGAAGATGCGGCGCTGGTGCTGGGGGCCAGCGGTTGGCAGACGTTCTGGCGAGTCACCTTGCCCAACGTCAAGTGGGCTCTGCTGTACGGCGTAATCCTGTGCAACGCCCGCGCGATGGGGGAGTTCGGCGCGGTCTCGGTGGTCTCCGGCCATCTTCGCGGAAAGACGAACACCATGCCGCTGCACGTCGAGATCCTTTACAACGAATACAACTTCGTCGCCGCGTTCGCCGTCGCGTCGCTGCTGGCCTTGCTGGCCCTCGTCACGCTCGTGCTGAAAGCCTTGGTCGAGTGGCGCACGCGACGAGCAGTGCATGCGGCGGGTGCAGTCCCCGACAATCTGGAGTCTCCGGGGGACTGAACCATGCCGACGCCGTCACAAAACGTCTGCACATCTCGTTGAAGGAATGCTCGATGGGTATTGAGGTCCGCAACATCACCAAGACTTTCGGCAGCTTCGTCGCCCTGGATCAGGTTTCGCTCACCGTGCCGGACGGCGAATTAGTGGCGCTCCTGGGGCCATCCGGGTCGGGCAAGACCACGCTGTTGAGGATCATTGCCGGATTGGAGGCATTTGATCCGGAAAAAGGGGTCAGGACTCATTTGCCGGAACGGCCCGGAGGGTGCTCCGCACAAATGAGTCCTGACCCCTTTTTCCAACCCCCAAGTGCGATCCTGTTCGACGGCCAGGATGTCGCCCGCCAGGCCGTCGGGCGCCGGCAAGTGGGATTCGTTTTTCAGCACTATGCCCTTTTCCGGCACATGACGGTGTTCGACAATATCGCTTTCGGATTGAAAGTCCGTCCGAAGCACCAGCGTTTGCCGAAGGCCGAGATCCAAGACCGCGTCCGGGAGTTACTGCGTTTGATTCAGTTGGAGGCCATGGAGAACCGCTATCCCTCCCAGCTTTCCGGCGGTCAACGGCAGCGGGTGGCGCTGGCCCGAGCGTTGGCCATTCAACCCAAAGTGCTGCTGCTGGACGAGCCCTTCGGAGCGCTCGATGCCAAAGTGCGGCAAGGGCTTCGCCGCTGGCTGCGGCGGCTGCATGACGAGATTCACATCACCAGCGTCTTCGTCACGCACGATCAAGAGGAGGCGTTGGAGGTTGCGGATCGCATCGTGGTGATGAATGAAGGCAGAATCGAGCAGGTCGGCACTCCTGACGAAGTCTTCCACCAGCCGGCCAGTGCGTTTGTGATGGAATTCTTGGGCAACGTCAACCTGTTTCATGGGCGGGTCGAAGCGGGCAAGGCGGTGTTCGGTTCGCTGGTGGTCGACGCGCCTGCGGGATTGCAGATCCAGGGGGACAACGCAAGCCTGGCGGTGCGTCCGCACGACTTGGAGATTTGGCGAGCGTCCCCGGACCGGCAAAGCCTGCGGGCCCGCGTGGTCCGCGTCCAGTCGGCCGGGGCCCTGGTCAAGATTGAACTCCTGAGCGAGGCCGAGCAGCCGATGTTTGTCGAGATGTCGCACGAGCGGTTCCGCCAGGAGCCGTATACGATCGGAGACGAAGTCTTCGTCACCCCTCGCGAATCGCGGCTGTTTGTGGATGATTATGTTCCATGACGGAAGCCAGGCGGGGCCTTGGGCGGAGACACAGGCAGGCGGCATACGAGATCCGGAGGCTCAGGCGTGGGACGACAAACCTAGGGACTTGTAAGCCATGTCGGAAGGAAGAAGGAAATTGGTCAAGGCAGACACGTCGGAGGCGGAAACCTCGCCGTTGGGACCAACGCACGACTTGCTCCTGCGCATCTGGCAGGAGATCTGTGGTCATGTGGAAATCGCGGAATCCACTGCGGCCATCGCACGACTTCTCCGCACCGTCATGCCGCTGCAGCGGGCGATCGTCAGGCAGATCGACCGCCAGCGGGGTGTTGTCGAGACTTGGGCCGACACCGCGCTGGCGGAGCCGGGCGGAGCGGCCGCTCTGCGGACCGCGGTGAGTTCCGACCAGGTCCAGCGTCTGGAGGACGCCTGGCGCAAGCAACCCGTTCGTTGCTTGACGCCCGGCGCAGCGCGCGAGGACGCGGCCGGATGTCTGCTGCCAGCGGATGCGGAATCGGCGTCGTCGCTCGTCGGGCTCTTGACCGCGCCCGGCGGCTTCCTGGGCGCGATGATCCTGACCGCAGCGTCCGGAGAGCGGTTTACGCCGGAGCATGCGGCCTTGGCGGAGACGCTGCTGGAACCTTTCGCCGCCGCCCTGGAAAACGATCAGCGTCTGCGGGAAATGGCTGCCCTGCGCGCGGCGGCGGAAGCCGACAAGGAATCGCTGCTGCATCGCTTGGGCCGCAAGGAATTCGTCGAGTCCGTGGTCGGTGCCGAGGCGGGGTTACGCGAGGTGATGGAGCGGGTGGACCTCGTCACACGGTCGGATGTGACGGTCTTGCTGCTCGGGCAGACGGGGACAGGCAAGGAGGTGATTGCGCGGGTCATCCACACCCATTCGTCACGCGCCCCCCACGCGTTCCTGCGCGTGAATTGCGGGGCGATCCCCCCGGAGCTGATCGACTCGGAGTTGTTCGGGCACGAGCGGGGCGCCTTTACCGGGGCCAGCGAGACGCGACCGGGGTGGTTTGAACGAGCGGACGGCGGCACCCTGTTGCTGGACGAAGTCGGCGAGTTGCCGCCGGCAGCGCAGGTCCGGCTGTTGCGGGTTCTGCAAGACGGCTGGCTCGAGCGGGTGGGCGGCCGGCAGCCGATTCACGTCGATGTGCGGATCGTAGCCGCCACGCATCGGGATCTGGGGGCGATGGTGACCGAAGGCCGATTCCGCGAAGACCTCTGGTATCGCCTGGCCGTGTTTCCGATCTTCCTGCCGCCGCTGCGACAGCGGCGCGAAGATATCCCCGCCTTGGCCGTCCACTTTGCCCATCGCGCGGCCGTCCGGTTCTCGTTACCGCTGGTGCTCCCCAGCGACGACGATATCGCACTGCTCAGCGAGTATTCTTGGCCCGGAAACATCCGTGAACTGGGCGCCGTGATCGACCGCGCGGCGATCTTGGGCAATGGCGAACGTCTCGAAGTCGGCCCGGCGCTGGGATTGTCCGCGCAGCAGACGCCGACATCTCCGGCGGCCGATCCGCCGGCGCGGCCTCGCAGGCTTGATTCCTTCGCTCAGATTCTGCCGCTGGACGAAGCCATGAAGCAGCACATCGAAGCCGCGTTGACCGTCACCCAAGGGCGAATCGAAGGCCGGCGTGGCGCGGCCGCAGCGCTGAAGATCAACCCCCACACGCTGCGAGCCCGAATGCGAAAACTAGGCATCGACTGGAACGCGTTCCGGCAGAACGGCGAGTAACGCAGACCGTCGCATTCGGGCAGGAATGCCGAGACGGATTCCACCCGGACCTGGGGGGCGTAAAGCAAGTCGAAATGGTCGCGGCCTTCGTCGCCGGGGTGGACCGCACGATCCCCTTTCATCTCTTGGGCGACATTCCCGTGCCAGGCGCCCCCTGGCGACGGCCGACCGACGGCGAGATAGAGCAAGCGGTCGGTGCAGCGCGGCGTTGTCGCTTTCGGGGCCTGGCTGTTCAGAAGTTCCTGGTACTCTCCCCGCAAATCTGTGCCGGCTGCCTTCCGAGACGGATTGGGCCTGGGTATCATGCTGGCTGGGTCGGAGTGACGCATCTCCGGCGACACCACGAACAGTACCATCTTGGGCGCGGCGGCCATCTCTACCAGGCCCGGTTCAAGAGTTTTCCCGTCGCCGAAGACGAGTCCTTTCTCACGCTCTGCCGCTACGTGGAGGCCAATGTGTTGCGTGCGAAGGCACACCCGCGTCCCCGTTGCGTCCCCACGCTGAGTCGTACCCCGTACCCACAATCGCGGGCGGCTAACACCAACAGGACGTTCAGCAAAGACGCCTCGAACGCCTGCTGCCAAACTTCCTCCGCCGCCGCGTGCGGATCTTCGGCCCCGTCCAGGTCCTCCAGCTTGTCCGCCTACCTGCTGCAACCGACCGAACTCGAAAAAGTACGTAAAGTCATGCAAGGAGCCCGAAATGAGGTGCGACATCATGGAGCGGTTTGTCGGCTTCAGCCGACAGGTCGTTTGCCACCAGCTTCAGCTGGTGGTATCCATGCAATCCACCATGCGTCAAGCCCCAACTGTGAAATCGCCGGCAATCACGCAACCAAAAGAATTTGGTTTCTTTCCCGGCGCCCCTCGGCCCGTGGACGATCCGTGCGGACTTGGGAATTCACTCCTGATTCACCGCCGAAACCGTTCTCTAGCTGCCCCAAGCAGTTCCCAAAAGCTCCCACAAACGGCGGAGGGGGTTGGCGGAGGCAGGGCGGCTGCAGCCACCCTGTCCCCGCCGACCCCCTTGACTCTCCACATTTCCCTGCTTAGCCTCAGTCCTGTGGTAGCAAAGCAAGTTCCTATCCGTCCGTTCAGTTATCAGTCACTGTCCAAATGGCCAGGCGTCGCGCCGGTCGGATTACGTCGCCTCTTGAATCAGGGAATTCGTCATGAAACGTTTCCATTCCTTCGTGATCTTCGCGGCATTAATGCCTTGGACACTGGTGCATGCTCAAGAAGGAGCAGACGAACAAAAAACGATCGAACTCGCAACGGACAACCCTGATACGCTGATCGGCACGACATCGGATCGGTTCACTGTTTACGGGGTGCGATTGGGCATGACTCAGGAACAAGTGATGCAGGTGCTGCGGACCCAGGACAGCCTGATCGCGGAAAGGAATACACAGACTTCGTTCATTCAAGTGTTCACGAAGGAGCCCGGGGGAGTTCGGGGGAAGAATCCGATATTCACTTTGAATTGGGATCTGGGACCCCAGTCGCCCCGGATCACCGTGACCGACTACTCTACGGAATGGCTGCCGCCGAACCTACAGCGTCTATTGAAGGAGTCTAACTCCGAACGGCCCACGGCGTTTGTCGAAAACTTCCTGGGGCCGGTCAGCAGCCGCAAGACGGACCAGAAGTACCAGAAGGCGGGCATCCTCGTCTACGTGGCGTCGTACGATGCGATTGGGCTCATCGTCCAACGCACACAGTCGCGGGCTGGTACGCGCGTCAGCCTCAAGCTGACGGAGGCGACACAGAAGCCAAATGCCGCGGCCCCGGTGCGTGAGTGGACGGACGACACGGGCAAGTTCCAGGTCCGCGCCACGCTCGTGCAGGTCGCGGACGGCAAGGTCACGCTCCGCAAAGAGGACGGCAAGGAAATCGTCGTATCTCTGGCCCGCCTCAGCGCCGCGGATCGCGATTTCCTCAAGCAGCAAGAGTAGGACAAGCCGAGGTCGATCAGCTTGTCCGCGGTGCCCGCACGATTGGCGAAGCCGTTGAATTCGACCGGTTTCGCCCGGCCTTGGACCGCACCGGTCGTGTTCACGGCCACATTGTCGGCCAGTTCTGGCTGCGGTACATGAACGAGAACAACAGCCGGCTGACGGAAGCGCACAACGACTACACCTTGGGCTGGATCGACCTGGTCGGCCGCCAGAACGTCCATGACCTGAACGCCCACTTCTACATCTATGGTCCGCATTCCAGTGGCTGAACTTACGCGCGGCGAGATCCTCGTCGGCAAGCTCGTTGGCCTCCCGGCGCAGGCACACGGCCGCCAAGCATATTTCATGGGCGCCGGATGGTTCTCGTGGAGCGGTCAGGAAATACTACGGCTCGCGGTTGCGAGATTGTGCATCTCCTCGGGTTTCCGAAGACGGTCCTCGTGTCTCTAGATCCGCGACATTTGCCAATTGGCCCGCACATGACACGGGCATCCATCACAGAATCGGAGGCGAGCGAGGGGCCCTCGGCATGACGTGTAGCTAGCACGGTGAGCGTTTTGTCTGGCAACACGCCGGAAACCGAACTGCGAGAAAGTGGAGAGTTGAAAATTCGAGTTTTCGGCGACTCACCGCCTCGATTGGTACGGGTTGTGCTTGCTATAGAACCTCGTAACGAGCAAGAATCATCTATTGTCAAGGAGCAGAACATGTCGTCGAGGAAATCGAAGTATCCCGCTTTCACGTTGATTGAATTGTTGGTTGTGGTCGCCATCATCGGCATCTTGGTCGCGCTGTTGCTGCCGGCCGTCCAGTCGGCGCGCGAAGCAGCGCGGCGTGTCCAGTGCAACAACAACCTGAAACAGATCGGTCTGGCCCTGCATAACTACCACGACACCTACAAATCGTTTCCCTCGGGATACGTCTACCCCAGCGGGTTCGCCACCAACGCCGCTGCCGCCAACCACGAGAGCTGGGGTTGGCTGGCACTGACGTTGCCGTTCCTCGAGCAACAAGCCCTGCACGACCAACTGGGCGTAACCAGTCAACCGCTGTATCGAGGCTTCGCGACAGGCGGCGCGGCCTTCCAAGATCTGGTCTCCACGGCGATCCCCGGGTTCATCTGCCCCTCGGACACCGAGTACAACAAACCAGGGAACGTACATCAAAACCGGCACTTTGAAGACGGCGCGGGAGTGGTCGCGGGAGGAATTGCAGCCCCGGTCCGGCCCGGTCTGAGCAACTACATCGGCGTCTCCGGGCATCGCGACGTGGTCCAGAGGGCGCACAATACGGGCGTCTTCTTCGGCAACAGTACGATCTCGATGGCCGACATCACGGACGGGACCAGCCACACGTTTGCCGTCGGGGAACGAGATACGAAGAACTGCCGTTCCGGGACGTGGGTTGGCGTACGCAATCCTAACGGCAGCGGCACGCGGGGCACGCAAGTGGTCGTGGGCCACAGCCGTCCGAAGCTCAATCAAGACACCACCGCGATCGCTTGGAACACGGCCAACTTCGGTTGTGGCGAAGGCTTCAGCAGCCTGCATCCGGGCGGAGCCCTGTTCTTACTAGCGGACGGCAGCGTACGGTTCGTGTCGGACTCGATCAACCACTTCTGGTACGGGACCACGGTGCAGGGAACGCTCGCCGAGCATCAGGATCCGCAGAACGGAGTCTATCAACGCCTGCTGTCCCGCAACGATGGTCTGACCAATGACGCGTACTAGTGCGTCAGGCTTTCCCGAGTCACCCGTCAGCCTTGAAAGGCTGACGCAGATTTTCGGAAGGAGCAATGCGAATGCTACGGCGAATTTTTCGCGCCCGGTTCCGCTTGATGGTTCTTGGTGTTTTCAGTCCGGTCTTGCGGAGTGAGCTGACTGCAACCGTGGACTGCGGCGAGAACGCCATCAACTTCGCTCTCGACTCGAACAGCCCGGTGGTGCAGCCCGACCGGATTCGTCCCGCCGCCGAATGAACTCCGAACCGAGTGGTCTGGAAATGAATCGCAACAAATCCTACACCGACATCGTCCAGACCGTCTTCAACACGCCCCTGGTTCGCCTGAACCGCATCATTCCCGGCGGGCAATGGACACCGGCACTCCATCGGGACGTGACCACGACTCGGAGTTCGAGCGGCAGGTCAGCAGCGCTCTGGCAGCTCACGGATACCAAACATGCCCCCAATTCGGCGTCGCAGGCTTTTTCATCGACTTGGCGGTAGTCGATCCAGGTAATCCGGGACGATATCTGTTGGGGATCGAGTGCGACGGGGCCAACTACCACCGCTCGCGATCCGCACGCGATCGTGACCGGCTGCGTTCTGCCGTCTTGGAGGATCGTGGTTGGATTCTCCGCCGGATTTGGAGCACGGACTGGTTCCATCGGCCCGACGAGGAGCTGCGCAAGGTGCTCGCCGTGATCGAAGCGGCCAAAATCGAATGGGCGAGCCGCGCGGACGGGGACAACACCGAACGAACGGACGATTCGCCACGCGTCGAGAGTACCGAAATCGTACGGAGCGAATGCACGGACGGTGACTGCACGAGCAACAACGGCTATTCTTCGCAGCCGTATGTGGTCGCCTACGGCCTGAGCCGCGACCAGTACGCCCACGTCCTCTCGACGTTCAGCCACACCAGCTACGGTCCACCATTTCCATCCGAGGTGAATACGCTTGAAGATCCACCCATAGATTTCCGGTCGGTCAAGGAGGACGAGATCGAGATCGACAACTTGCTCGGCGTGTATCGCCTCGACGCACATGAGAAAAGCCTCAGCACCAATGTCATGGGACGCCTGATTGATCTCTACTGGCACAAGCTGGACAACAACACGCTCCATCAGCGACTCCGCAGCTATCAGGGGTTACGCGAAATCCTTCAATCGCTGTCCTGAGGCAGTCAAGCCGGCGATCGATGCCGAAGCAGACCGGAGACGGCATACGTCGGCGCCAACAGAAAGGAGTTAGGGCGTCCGGTCTAGCTGACTACCGACTTGGCGGATGCGCGGTGCGGCACTTTTCCGCGAGACTCTTCGCGGCCCGTTTTCGGCTGCTGGGAGATCCGTCGTAATAGACGTGGGCGTGGGCCTCGTTATCCGGGTAGTCAGGGTCGCGCTCGTGACGAGCGTCGAACCCAAACGATCTGGCCACTCCGGTGTTGAAACAGACGATCCCGCCCTCCGGGCAATGGAGCACTTGCTGGAGATGGTGAATCGCGCCGTCCAGGCCGATCATCGAGGCAACATTGACCGAGAAGGGACTGTCCACCTTGAAGGCGAATGACCGCACACGGGGCGGATCGACGCGATGGTCCCACCAGTCCGGTACGTGAATGGCGCGGTACAGGTCTTCCGCTGGGGCGACTTGCGGGCCACGCGAGTCCGCATCAGACATTGGTCACGCCCCTCATGAACCAGCGAATCAAAAACTCGGCCTGGTCGATGTCGTCGATCCCGAAGATCTCCTCTTCTTCGACGTTTTCGTCTGGGTCCCATTTCAGGTAATGAACCGTCGACGGTGTTTCGATCTCCAGTTCCAGCGAACGGCGGCCGGCATTCCACTCGAACTGCAAAGTGCCGGCTGCCGACGGGACCACGGTCGGGACCGTGGCAATATCGTTCGGCCAACGTGAAATGAAGTGCCGGGCGGCGGCGATAATCGCAGGTTGAATGCGGGGAGCACCTTCGGCGTCCCAATTCGGGGGCAGCGCAGCGAGACGGTCCAACTCCTGGTTCAACCGAGTCCCAAAGCCTGGCGCGTAGTGGCCAGCGGAAATCCACTGATCGCCGCGCGGCCGCGCACGCACGGTTCTGCGTTCGATAACGTTAAGCGTTGCTGGCGCCATGGCCGATCCTCGCCCCAAAAAAATGCAGCACTAACGGTTCTATCGCCGACCGATCCTGGAAGAAACGCTCCGCCGCTTGGCACGCTACGGCGGTGTCTTCGAGCCCTCGCAATTCCGTTTGAACGTTGCAGCCCAACTCCAGGCGATCTTGTTCCACAGACATCTGAAGGTTGGCTTCTCGCTGTTCCCCAAGTCTTGCAGCGACGGAGAAAGAGTGTTGGAGTACAGTCTCGCCGCTCGGAGGGCTGCCGGTTTGCAGAAAGTCGCGGAGGGACTGGGTCAGGGCCGTCGTTTCCGCTCGATCAGCTTCGTACACCGTGTTGTTTCCGATCGCCCGAAATGGCGTCTCAGGAAGTTTCCGGAGTACCGCGGCAACCAAGGCCCCGCAATCGATGGTCGGATCATCCGATTCGATCACAATCCTGTCGGGCGCAACGGTCCACGTCGTCTTGTGCTGCGGAAAAAGAAACCGGAAGCCGGGCTCGGTGAGGTTGGTCTGAATGCCGACCTCGACACCCTTGTCGATGATTTCGTGTTTTGCCAGCCACCTGGGATGGATGATGTACATGTTGAATGTACCCAGCACCACACAGCTAGCGTTCTTCAAATGGAAAGCCACGGTTTACCGTCCGTCCCCCCCGACTAAATCAGCCCACGACGCTACCCAATTGTACGCAGGACGCCAACCGTCGGTTCGCGCCGGGTAGCGTGGTGCGGACTTTACCGAAAGCGTTGATTCTGTCAACGTGAATCGCGTCAGCCCAAACTTACGACCTTACTTTAACCTAAGCGGCCAGCTATGCAACATGCCTAGCCAAGGAATGCCACCCCTGCTGGGTATGCGCTGCGAGCGCTGGTATGCTGCTATCGATCCGCGACGGCTGGCATTCGTTTCGTCGCCTTGCCGGATGAGTCGCCAATCCTTGACGAAGCGGAACGCTATGCCGAGCGGAGCCGCAGACTTGGCTCGCGGTGCAGAGTTGGCTATCTCAGCACGCCCTTGTTCGATCTCCCCGACGGTGCCGCTCCGGCCTCCTTGGTGACCATCTGAACCGCTAGGTTTTCGCCTTCCCGTCGGCCGGGGTTAACCACCGGCCGCTCCGGCCTCCTTGACGACCCTCTGAACCGCTCCCGATTGATGAGGGGTTTAACAAGAAACTAACCCTTTCTTCATTCAATCTTCACATGGCGGTGGTTCAATACGAGCGTCTCAGCACGGCTGTATTCTGTGTGGAAACGTTGACTGTGGTTTTCAAGGAGTTTGCAGAACATGAAACGGAACGTGGTTCGGTATTGGTGTGCCGTCGCAGCGCTGGCGCTGGTTCCTGCGGCCGTTCTGGCGCAAGGCGTGCAAGTGGACCCCGACCTTCCGGTGTACAAACCGGTGCGGGGGATCTCGGGAACGCTGAAGAGCATCGGCTCGGACACGATGAACAACGAAATGACGCTGTGGGCCGAAGGGTTCTTGCGGTTCTACCCCAATGTGAAGATCGAGATCGAGGGCAAGGGGTCCTCGACAGCGCCTCCGGCGTTGATCAGCGGCACGGCCCAATTTGGTCCGATGAGCCGTCCCATGAAGGACGAGGAGATCAGCGCGTTCGAGGGCAAGTACGGCTACAAGCCGGTCGGGTTGGGGACCAGCATCGACATGCTGGCGGTGTATGTGAACAAAGACAATCCGATCCAGGGCCTGACGTTTCCTCAGGTCGACGCCATTTTCTCCAAGACGCGGAAGGGCGGGTTTCCGCGAGACATCAAGAGCTGGGGCGCGGTGGGCTTGACCGGTGCGTGGGCGAACCAGCCGATCAGTTTGTACGGCCGGAATTCGGCTTCGGGCACCTACGGTTTCTTCAAGGAGCACTCCCTGTTCAAGGGCGATTTCAAGGACTCGGTCAAGGAACAGCCGGGCAGTTCGTCGGTGGTGCAAGCCTGTGCCACGGACCGCTATGCGATCGGCTACAGCGGGATCGGATACAAGACGGCCGACGTGCGGGCCGTGCCCTTGACGTTGGAAGAGGGCGATGAGTTTGTCGAGGCGACTCCGGAAAATGCCTACACCGGCGAGTACCCGCTGGCTCGGTTCCTGTTCATGTACACGAACTACAAGCCGGGTTCGCAGCTGGATCCGCTGCGCCGCGAGTTCGTCAAGTACGTCTTTTCCAAACAGGGCCAGGAGGACGTGGTGAAGGACGGATACTACCCCGTTCCGGCGGCGATTGCCAGCGAACAGCTGAAGAGCGTGGGGATTCAGTAGCAGCGGCTCGGTATCGTAACCCGACGCGTAAGCGAGGGCGTCCGGGACATCGATTCTTCCTCGCTGACAGAACTCAAGCAGAACGGATTGCAATCCGTTCGCGACGGAATGAACTCCGTTCTACGAAGTGCGACAGCCATGCCTGAGAAGCTCCCAACATCCACCCCGCGGCCGCGCAGATCGCGGATCACCAAACGCTCTGTTTGGCTGGCCGACGGAGTGGCGAGGTCCTTGATCACGCTGGGCGGTATCGGCACGATCCTGGCGGTTTCGCTGGTGTGCGTGTTCCTGGTTTGGGTCGTCCTGCCCCTATTTCGGCCGGCAGCGAGCCGGGTGGCCAGCGAGGTGGAGGTTCCCGCAAGCGACTTGTTGCGAGTCGTGCGGGCGGGCGTCGACGAGTACCGGAGCATCGGCTGGATGGTGCGCGAAGACGGCCGGCTGATCACCTGCCAGATTGGCACGGGGCAGGTGCTGCAGGAGGTGGAGTTGTTTTCCGGGAGACGTCCGACAGCGTGGTCGTTTTCCGACGGAGACGGCATCGAAGTCGCGACCGCCTTTGCGGACGGGACCGTCCAGCTGGGACGGATTGTTTTTTTGACCTCGTTTTTGGACGCGCAGGACGTGCCGGAGGAGGTTCATTCGTTGGCGGCGGGCGAGATTCGTCCGTTTGGCGACGCCGTGTTCGAGTTGACCCCGGAAGGCCAGTATCGCCGCCAGCAGCTGCTGGTCCGCTTTGAGGATCCGGTACAGGTCGTCGAAAGCGAGCCGTTGGTGCTGGTCGATCAATCGATCTCGTCGCGAGGTGCCATCTTCGCGGTACTGACCGCCTCGGGCGAACTGCATGTGGCGCAGGTTACCAAGAAGAAGAACCTGCTGACCGGCAAAGAAACGACGCGGCTCCGCGAGGGCTGGCTGAACGTCGATCTGCCGCAGGGTCGGCTGCCCCAATACCTACGGCTGGCGGGCCTGGGAGACGCGGTGTATTTGGTTTGGGAGGACGGCCGGCTGGTGCGGTTCGACACGCGGAACATCGAGCGACCGGTATGGGCGGAAGAATTGGATTTGGTGGAAGAACTCTCCGAGCGGGTCACGGCCTTGACGATGCTGGTCGGCAAGACGTCGCTGGTTTGCGGAGATTCCTTGGGGCGGGTGCGCGTCTGGTTCCGCACCAAGCCGGACGGTGCGAACACGCCCGACGGTGGGACGCTGGTCGCGGCCCATGAGTTATCTCGCGGCGGGGCCGCCGTCACCGGCTTGGCCGCCAGTGCCCGCTCGCGTCTGCTGGCGGTTGGCCAGGCCGACGGCCGGTTGCGGTTGTTTCATGTGACCAGCGACCGGCAGTTATGTGAGGTTTCGTTTGCCGGCGGAACGGCGGAACTGTCTGCGGTATCCATTGCGCCTCAGGACGACGGACTGTTGGGCTTGGCCGGCCCGCGGCTGGCGTTTTGGCGAGTGGATGCACCGCACCCGGAGACGACCTGGGCCTCCGTGTTCGCGCGGGTTTGGTACGAAGGTTACAACGAACCGGAACATGCCTGGCAATCCTCCAGCGGCACGGATGACTTTGAAGAGAAGTACGGCTTGGTCCCGCTGGTATTCGGGACGCTCAAAGCGACGCTGTACTCAATGCTGTTCGGCGCCCCGATTGCGTTGCTGGCGGCCATTTACAGCAGCGAGTTTCTGCGGCCGGGAACCAAGGCCAAGATCAAGCCGACGATCGAGATGATGGCCAGTTTGCCCAGCGTGGTGCTGGGATTCCTGGCCGCGCTGGTGGTGGCCCCGCTGGTCGAAGAGATCGTGCCGCAGACGTTGACCGCCTTGTTCACGATTCCGTTTGCGATCCTCTTGGGAGGCCACCTCTGGCAACTGTTGCCCGCCAAGGTTGCGGTACAGGCCCAAATTCTGCGGTTGGGCGGAATCCTGCTGACGTTGCCCGTCGGCCTGCTCTTGGCCGCCTGGCTAGGCCGGCCGGTAGAGCGATGGCTGTTCGCTGGCGACATCAAAGCCTGGTTGGACGGGCAAATCGGCTCGGGACTCGGCGGCTGGATGTTGATGCTGTTGCCGGTCTCGAGCATCGCGACGGCCGCGCTTGTCAGTCTCCTGGTGACGCCTCGGCTGCGCGCCTGGGGCGGGCATTGGAGCCGGCCCCGGTTCGCCCTGCTGGACTTGGCCAAGTTCCTGCTGGGCTGTGCGCTGACGCTGGGCTTGGCGTATGCCGCTTCCGCCGCTCTGGCCGCTGCGGGGTGGGACCCTCGCGGTTCGTTCATCGATACGTACGTCCAACGGAACGCCTTGGTGGTCGGGTTCCTGATGGGCTTTGCCGTAATTCCGATCATCTACACGATTTCAGACGACGCGTTGAGTGCGGTCCCCGAGTCGTTGCGGGCCGGTTCGTTGGGGGCGGGGGCCACGCCTTGGCAAACGGCGATTCGGGTGGTCGTGCCGACCGCCATGAGCGGCCTGTTCTCGGCCCTGATGATCGGTTTGGGGCGGGCGGTCGGCGAGACGATGATCGTGCTGATGGCCGCGGGCAATACGGCGGTGATGGAGTGGAACATCTTCAATGGATTCCGCACCTTGTCGGCCAATATCGCTGTGGAATTACCGGAAGCGGTCATCAACAGCACGCACTACCGCATGCTGTTTCTGGCAGCCTTGACGCTGTTTGCGATCACGTTTGTCGTCAACACGGTTGCCGAACTGGTGCGGTTGCGCTTCCGCAAGAGGGCTTTTCAATTATGACGATCGTGTACGAACCTCCTGTCGCCGCGCCGCCGCAGTCGGCACTCGCGACCGCGGACGCCTCGCCACGGCGCAAGCGGCAGTGGCGCGGCGGGAATTCGGTGCTGGCCTTTGGCGAGCCGTTGGTGTGGCTGACCGGCGGAGGGTTGTTGTGTTGCGTCGTGATGATCGTCGGTTTGCTGCTGCTGGTGCTGTATCAGGGGATCAGCACATTCTGGCCGCTGGCAGTGGTCCAGGTCCAGACCACCGATGACCACTGGATCATGGGCGAGGTGAGCCGCGACAGCACGTTTGAGTTGAATTACGGCGGCCTGCCCAATTTATCCCCGACGTCTCAGGCAACGGCTCGGCGTCTGCTGAACCAGCAGTTTCATGCGGCCATGGCGGCTTGGGTAGAGGACGGCTTGCTTGGCCGACGGCTGGCGGAGTTGTCCGAGCCGGCGCTGCGGGCCGCCGAACGGGCTGTGGAATTGACGCCGCCGGTGCGCGACGCGGCCGGCCGCGAGCGATCCGAGCTGTTGACGCTACTGGATAGGGCCTTGCGAACATCGCTGGCCGACGGGCCGCAGCGGCTGGAAACGCAGGTGCGGCAAGCGTTGGAGCAAGACACCAGCGGCAAGGCGCTGGACCAGCTGTGGACCGGTTACCGCACACAGCAGGAAGCCTGGTTGACGTTGCCGGAGTTGGACCGTCTGGCCGCCCGACTGCGGGATGACGCTGAATTGGCTTACCAAGTATGGGCCGATTATGCCTTGTCACTGCTTGCCAACGAAGTGGCCGTGCCGATGCATCGCCGCCTGTTTCGAACCGGGAACTTTGAACTGACCAACGAGCATTTCACCTGGATCAGCCAGTTCGAGGTGGCCGCCGAGGAGCAGCCTGCCTGGGCGGTGGTGTTCGAGCGGCTGTCCTGGGGCCGTTTTTATGGGCTCCCCAAAACACTGTTGGTGGACGGTCAGCCCATGGCGACCGAACCGGCCGGGATTTGGCAGCAGTTCGAGCGATATCATCCGGAAGTGCGGGCGCGATGGCACCAGCGGCGGCGGCTGGAGATCCAGGAGGTCGGCGAGATCAATCGCCGCTTGGAGCACGAGCGGTTGGCCCTGCGGCAGGTGGAGTTGCAGCACGGCCAGGAGTCGGCAGCCTGGCAGGCGGCGGAACAGGGTTTTCAGAAGCAAAACGCCGAACTGGAGCAGGAATTTGCGCGCGTGCGTGCCCAGATTGTCGAACTGGACCAAACCAACGACAAGTACCAGTTGTTGGTACAGACGGCGGACGGTCAAGAAAAATCCTTGCCGCTGGCGGAGATCGTCCGGGCCTATCCGGCGAACCAGCTCGGCGGCCTGGGCCGGCTGGGCATCTACCTGTCGCGGTGGATCGAGTTCTTGCGGGACGACCCGCGCGAAGCGAACACCGAGGGGGGCGTGTTGCCGGCGATTTGGGGCACGGTGGCGATGACCCTGCTGATGTCCTGTGCGGTGGTCCCGTTCGGCGTGCTGGCGGCCCTGTATCTGCGGGAGTATGCCAAGGCCGGTTGGCTGGTGAGCATCGTGCGGATCGCGATCAACAACCTGGCGGGGGTACCCAGCATTGTGTTCGGCGTGTTCGGGCTGGGGTTCTTCTGCTACATCATCGGCGCCTCTGTCGATCAGGTGTTCTATTCGGCCAAGTTGCCCAATCCGACGTTCGGCACGGGCGGGCTGTTTTGGGCGGCCCTGACGCTGGCCTTGCTGACCCTGCCGGTCGTGATCGTCGCGACCGAAGAGGCATTGGCGGCCGTCCCTCGCTCGATGCGCGAGGGGTCGCTGGCCTGCGGGGCGAGCAAGTGGCAGACCATCCGCCGGATCGTGTTGCCGCGGGCCATGCCGGGCATCATGACGGGGATGATTCTGGCCATGGCCCGCGGGGCTGGAGAAGTGGCCCCGCTGATGCTCGTCGGGGCCGTCAAGCTGGCGCCGGAACTGCCGGTGGATGGCGTCTTTCCCTACGTCCATTTGGAACGGAGTTTCATGCATCTGGGCTTCCACATTTATGACCTCGGTTTTCAGAGTCAGAACAGTGAAGCTGCCAAGCCGATGGTGTTTACCACGACCCTGTTGCTGATCACGCTGATCGCGCTGCTGAACGTGTTCGCGATTTGGCTGCGCGGACGGTTGCGGCGGAGGTTTGTCAGCAATGCCTTCTAGTTCATGAGGTGCCTCATGGTTTTTGCTTCTCCCACAGTCACGTTGCCCGGCGGGGCTTTCGATTCGGTCGTTCGCGCCACCGACGCGCCGAAGGTCGATGCCGTCCCGCCGGCGGAGGCGAACCGTCTGGCGGCGATCGCGGCCGGCGCCTCGATCCAGGCGTTGATCCACGACAGCGTGCGGCGGGAAGCCCCCGTCCTGGAAGTGCTGAATTTCAACTTGTGGTATGGACGGAAGCAGGCCCTGCACGAGATCACGATGCCCGTAGCCAAAGGACGAGTGACCGCTTTGATCGGCCCTTCGGGCTGCGGCAAGACGACGTTGCTGCGGTGCGTCAATCGGATGAACGATTTGATCGACGGCGTGCGGATTGGCGGCGACATGCGGCTCAACGGCGACTCGATCTTCAGTTCCGGCGTCGATGTGATCGAACTCCGCAAACGCATGGGCATGGTGTTTCAGAAGCCCAATCCGTTTCCGATGAGCATCTTCGAGAACGTGGTCTATTCGCTGCGGATCGACGGCGAACGGCGGCGGAGCGTCCTGCAGGAGGTCTGCGAGCGGAGTCTGCGCGGGGCGGCCTTGTGGGACGAAGTCAAGGATCGCCTGCACGAGAGCGGCTTGAGTTTGTCCGGCGGACAGCAGCAGCGGTTGTGCATCGCCCGGGCCATCGCCAGCGATCCGGAGGTGCTGCTGCTGGACGAGCCCTGTTCGGCGCTGGACCCGATCGCCACCAACAAGATCGAGGATCTGATTGACGAATTGTCGGGCGAGTATTCGATTCTGATCGTCACCCACAACATGCAACAGGCCTCGCGGATCAGCGACTTTACCGCGTTCATGTACCTTGGCCACTTGGTCGAGTACGGACCGACGACGGACATTTTCACCAATCCGCTGCTGGCGGAAACCAACGACTATGTGACCGGACGGTTTGGTTAACATGCTGCAACAGCCCACGGTATTGATGATCGGACGAACCGGGCGTCTTCAGGCGGGACTGGAGGCCCGCTTGCGGACCGCAGGCTGCGCCGTGGTCACGGCGCCCGATGGTCGCTGCGGCGTGGCGCGGGCGGTTGACGCCCAGCCGGACGTTGTGCTGCTGGATGCGGATCTGCCGGATGCCGACGCCTTGGACGTCTGCCGCGAGATCCGTCGCCGCTTGCTGCCGCAGTGCCGGCCCGTGTTTCTGCTGACGCCGGAGCACGAGCCGTACGCAGGGCATCTCTCGGACTCGGGTGGCGCGGCGCTGCGGGAGCGACAATGGAATTACTTTGAATACGGGTTCGGCGCCCTGCTGGCCTGGATCGAGACGGCCAGCGGGGCCAATGATCGGGTCTCTTGCCAGGGTCTGGTTCTGGACCGGCGGCGGTTTACGGCCAGTATTGACGGCCGCCATCTGCCGCTGACGACGACCGAGTTTCGCCTGCTGTGGGTCTTGGCTGCCGAGCCGGGCCGGGTCTTTCGGCGGCAAGAATTGGCGGCGGCCTGCAACTCGGCAGGCCACGCTCGAGAACGCACCGTTGATGTGCACGTCAAGAGCATCCGAGATAAACTGGGCGACCGGGCGTATCTGTTGGAGACGGTACAACGAGTCGGTTATCGCTTGCGAGAATGGAACGAACATGACCAAACATTTTCATCGCGATCTGGAGAATCTGCAGAAGGCGATCCTGTCGCTGTCGTCTCTGGTTGAAGACATGATCGACGGCGCCGGCCGCTGCCTGCTCGAATCCCAGCTGGAGCTGGCGCGACAGGTCATCGAGGCGGATCAGCAGGTTGACCAGCGCGAGGTGACGATCGAGGAAGAGTGCCTCAAGATGCTGGCCCTGCACCAGCCGGTGGCGATCGACCTGCGGCGGATCGCAGCCGTGTTGAAAATCAATCACGATTTAGAACGGATCGGCGACTTGGCGGTGAACATCGTCCAGCGTGCCGATTGCCTGCATCAACGGCCGGACTTTCCCATGCCCGCCAAGCTCGAACATATGGCCCGGTTGGCGACCAGCATGGTCCGCGGGGCGTTGAACGCGTTCGTCGATTCCGATCCCAACGCGGCCCGCGAGATCTGTCGGCGGGATGACGAAGTGGACGCAATCAACCGCCAGATCATCGGCGAACTGATCGCCTTGATGAAGCTGCGCCCCGACATGGTCGAGCCCGCCATGCATTGTTTCTCCGCGACCCGTCACATCGAACGGATCGCAGATCACGCCACAAACATTGCCGAAGACGTGATCTACCTGGTCGAGGGCGAGATTGTGCGGCACCGGGGACGTCTGCATGCGGCCACCGACTGAGTCTGGCAGCGTCTGCCAGCGTCTGATTGTCTAGCAGATCCGGAGGAAGGTGCTACCTGGTTGCCAACCTCGCGGTCACCATCGAGCGAAACAGCTTCCGCTCTTCGACGACATAGTAGACCCCTTTTACGGGATCGAGAACACCGCGCAGGCCCTGAACGGGATCATCGATCCGCTCCAGGCACCGCCGCGAGGTCAGTAAGCGACAGTAGGCATCCGCTTCCACAAATCGGGTTTCCGTACCGGCCGTCGCCGCAGCGCAAGCTGTTGTCGCGGACATCATTTTTCACCGGCCCTTGTACATTGGTTTCCGAGTTCTCCATTCACGGCTTGAGTGGCTGCATCCCAGCCCACCCAGTCACCTCTGCATGACGGTCAACCTAAGCGACTCCGAGACAGCACTCAAGCCCCCCGACGCCCCGACCGCACGTCTTTTCCGGTACGGCAGCGCCGGGCAGTTCGACGCTTCCACCTACCGGGAAACGAATTGCGTGAATCCTCGGCCGGATTATTAATTTTGTGTTAAGTTCCCCGGTGACGGCAACTTGCGGTTCGCCCGTGAAATGCGCCGTCCTCAAGACGCCCGCTGGATCTCATTATTTTTCGTCAAGCTGACCCGCTGCTTGCTTGTCGCCGCGTCGCTCAGGGCTGCGGGACCGCACGTCAATCTGGTCTGACCGGCGAGCAGCCCCTGCCGAGTCCGCGCCGCTGAGCAAGGCGGGGGGGGAACAAGGGGTTCTGCGGTGGCTCCGTGCGTAGCTGTCAGGCGTGTTCCCACCGAGACAAGCTGGGCCGAGAACAATGCATCTCCATGGACGGGTCTCCATGGACGGGGTCTAGGAAATGTAAGGCGCCCGAGCATACAATAGACCCGTGCCATATCCCCCCCGCCTCCAGCATGAGGAATACCAGCATGCCTGCGAATCGATCGCCACGTCTAATGCACGGTCTCGTCTTGTGGGTTATGGGCTTGGCCGCGGTGCATGCCGCCGTGGCAGCTGAATCCGCTGTCACGATGCAGGCCTGGAGTTCCGATGCGGCAGGGTTCGCGGATTTCAACGCCGAGCTGATGTTACGGGACGAGGCCAATCTGTTGAAGTTTCCCGGAGCTAAGCTGGTCGTTTCGGATGGAATCAGCTACGGACAGGCGGGGATGCTTACCGATGGAACGGCAGGCGTTTGGGTCGGCGCTGGGCGCATCGGGGCGGGCAATGCCAGTCCGTCTCGGATCGTTTTCGATTTGGGCCGACCGCGCCTGATCCGCGAGATTCGCGTGCTGACATCGAACAGCGATACTCGCACGAACCAGGATTACGAGATCCGGCTGGCCCGCAAGTCGTCCGGCTTGACCGGCCTCCCGCGGCTGCCCGACGAAGCGACGTTCACCTCGGGCGACAAGGTCATCGGCCCGAACGCCGGGCCGTGCATCAGTTCGATCGTCAATCCCGCCGGCGGCAACTTGACGGACGAACGGTGCGACGTCATCGAGTTTCGGATCTATCCAGCTCACCAGGCCAAGGCCGGCTCCCCTGCTCGCAGCGACATGGCCAAACGAGGTTGGACCTCGTTGGTGGAACTGCAGGTACTGGCGGATCCGGACGATTCGGAACTGTTCGAATCGCCGGAACAACGCCGTGCCTGGTTGGCCGAAATGGAGCGCAAACGGAAGATGGCTCGGCTGGCCGGTTTGTCCCAGCTGGCATCCGCTGCCGTCCAGAACCTGGTGCCTTTGGAACGGGCGATCGATGATCTGGCGACGACCTGTCCCGAGCGGTTTCCCGCCGAGCGATATCGGGCCCGGCTGGACGAATTTGTCCGTCAGTTGGACGCAGTGAAACCCGAGGAGTTGGACACTCCGGAGGCGGTCCAACGACTGGAGTTGCTCACCACACAGTTCGAAGCTTTCCGGCGCGAGGTGTTGCTGTCCAACCCCTTGCTGGATTTCGGGCAGATCCTGTTGGTCCAGCGGAGCGGGCCGGGCAACGGTCTGCCGGCCAACTGGCAGAGCAATTCGCAGCTCCGCCAAAAGACGTTTGACGACTCGATCGAAATCCTCTCGTTGGACAATCTGGACGGGGAAACGGACACGCTGTTCAAGCCGTCCGGGGGCCTGATGGTCAGCGATGTCGATCTGCACTTCGACGCGGACCGGCTGATGTTCTCGATGATGGACGCGAATTCGCGCTGGCAGGTTTGGGAGATCAACGCGGATGGAACGGGGCTCCGCCAGATCACGCCCAGCGATCCGGACGACGTGGATCATTACGATTCGTGCTACCTGCCGGACGGCCGGATCATCTTTACGTCGACGGCCTGCATGATCGGTGTTCCGTGCGTGTATGGGAACTCGCATGTGACCAACACGTATATTTGCGATGCCGACGGCGCGAACATCCGCCAACTGACGTTTGACCAGGAGCACAACTGGTCGCCGTGCGTGATGAACAGCGGCCGCATCCTGTACCAACGCTGGGAGTACGCCGATCTGCCGCACTCGAACAGCCGCATGTTGTTCTCGATGAATCCGGACGGCACCAGCCAGTTTGCCTTTTACGGCACCAATTCCTTGTGGCCCAATAGCATCTTTTACGCCCGCCCGATTCCGGACAGTCCGAGCAAGGTGGTCGGGATTATCTCGGGGCATCACGGGGTTGCCAGGCAGGGCGAAATGATTATTTTCGACGCAGCCATCGGGCGGCGTGAAGCCGAAGGCGTGGTACAACGCATCGGCGATTATGGCAAGCGCGTGGAGCCCGTGGTCGCCGACAATCTGGTCGGCGGCAGCTGGCCCAGGTTCCTGCATCCGTACCCGCTGAGCGACAAATACTACCTGGCCGCGGTCCAGCCGACGCCTTCCTCGCGGATCGGCATCTATCTGGTCGATGTGTTCGATAATATGCTGCTGCTTCGCGAGAGCGCGTCGCACCAGTTGATGGAGCCCGTGCCGTGGCGCAAGACCACACGCCCGCCGATCGTGCAAGACCGCATTGTGCCCGGCGCCAAGGAGGCGACGGTCTACCTGACGGATGTGTACAACGGTCCCGGTTTGGGCGGAATCCCCCGCGGGGCGGTCAAGCAATTGCGGGTCTACACCTATGGCTTCTCGTACCAGAACATGGGCGGCCTGCTGGGAATTATCGGCTTGGACGGGCCCTGGGACATGCGGCGCGTGATGGGTACGGTGCCGGTCGAGGAAGACGGCTCGGCACAGTTCACGGTCCCGGCCAACCTGCCGATCGCCGTGCAGCCGCTCGATGAACAGGGGCGTGCGTTGCAGTTGATGCGCAGCTGGATGACCGCCATGCCGGGCGAGGTGCTGCAGTGCAACGGCTGTCACGAATCGCAGAACAACGCCGCCCTGCCGAAGACCACCCTGGCCATCGGGCGTCGCCCTGCGCCGATCGCTCCCTGGTACGGGCCCACGCGAGGTTTCGACTATTCCCGCGAAGTCCAGCCGGTCATCGACCGATACTGCGTGGGCTGTCACAACGGGAAACCTCTCGCAGACGGTAGGACGACGGTCAATCTGCGCGGCGACCTGATGATAGACGATTTCGCCATGGTCACCGCCGGCAACGGTGGAAACCACGGCGGCCGGTTCTCGGTGGGATATGCCGAGTTGCATCGCTACGTTCGCCGTTCAGGCATCGAGAGCGACATCCACCTGCTCACGCCGATGGAGTTCCATGCGAGCACGACCGAGCTGGTGCAGATGCTCGAAAAGGGCCATCAAGGTGTCGTCTTGGACGACCAGGCGTGGGATCGGATCCTGACGTGGATCGACATGAACTGTCCCTACCACGGCACGTGGGGCGAGCAGTTGAACGAGGCGGCGAAGCAACAGAATTGCCGGCGCATGGAACTGGCGAAGCGGTATGCCGGGATCGAGGACGATGCGGAATACCTTCCGCCCGCCTCCCCCGAGCCCATCGAGTTCGTCCATCCCCAGCCCGTGGTCCGGCCTTCCCGCAAGGACCTCGCCATCCCGGGCTGGCCCTGGTCGGCCGACGAGGCGGTCAAGAGGCAGGCTGCCGCCAACGAGATCTACAAGACGATCGATTTGGGTGGCGAGCAGAGCCTTCGACTGGCCCTGGTTCCGCCCGGTGAATTCATCATGGGCTCGACGGACGGACCGCCCGACGAATGGCCGCCGGCGGTGGTGCGAATCGAGCAGCCGTTCTGGATCGGCGTCCACGAGATCTCCAACGCCCAATACGCGCAGTTCGACCCTTCGCACGACAGTCACGTGGAATCGAAACAAGCGTATCAATTCGGGGTACATGGTTACCCGATGGACCGTCCCGAACAACCGGTTGTCCGGGTGTCGTGGGAGCGGGCGATGGCGTTTTGCCGTTGGCTCTCGGAGAAGACCGGCTGTCACGTCACCTTGCCGACCGAGTCCCAATGGGAATACGCCGCTCGCGCCGGCAGCGATCGGCCCTTCTGGTTCGGGGGACTCGACGAGGACTTTGGCCCCTATGCGAATCTGGCCGACGTCAATATCCGCAAATTTGCCAGCAATCCTTACACGGTTGATCAAGCCTACGAAAACGCAACCAAGTACGACGACTATATGCCGCGCGACCCGCGATTTGACGACGGCATGTTGCTGACCGGCGAAGGCGGCCGGTACAAGCCCAATCCTTGGGGCCTGTGCGACATGCACGGGAACGTCGCGGAATGGACCTTGTCAGCCTACCGCCCCTATCCCTACGACTCGGCGGACGGCCGCGAGGCGCTCACCGGCACGGATCGCCGCGTCGTGCGAGGCGGCAGCTGGCGCGATCGCCCGATGCGTTCCACGGCCAGCTATCGCCTGGGCTACGAACCCTACCAGCGAGTCTTCAACGTCGGTTTCCGAATCGTCGTTGCGGGTGACGCGGCAGGCAGCATGGAACTGGCATGGGGCGAGGCAGACGCGGGATCATCGCGAGACCCAGGATCCCCCGAGCGTTCGCCGTCAGTTCCAGCTACCCCCCTTGATCGTAAAGCCTCAGGCCAACAACGCCCACGATGATCAACACGATGCAGGCCAGCCGGATCCCGCTTCCCGACTCGTTCCACCACAGAATTCCGAATGCGGCGGTCCCAGCCGTCGCGATGCCGGCGCAGACCGCGTAACTCGTGCCTATGGGCAAGGTCCTCGTGGCTTGAGCCAGGAGGACGAAGCTGACAAAGCCAGCGACGAACGTGTATACGGTGGGCCAGAGTCGCGTGAATCCATCGGTCTGTTTAATGCCAACGGCCCAAGCGATCTCGAACAAAGCTGAGCCAAGTAAATAAATCCACCCCATCACGATCCTCCCGCACCAAAAGCCATCGAAACGCAGCGGTGCCTGGCATCTACGAGCATTATTCGCTTGTCGTCAACTCCGGGGTGACGCCGCTTGGCGTCCCAGTTGGAAGTGTTCCTTCATCTCGGCCAGGGCAGCCAGCAAGCCGTCCAGGGCTTGGTCCGAATGGTTGGCGTTCACCAGAATTCGCAACAGGCCACCGTTGAGGGGTACCGCGGGATACGTCGCCGATTGAACGTAGTAGCCTCGGTCGAAGAGCCATTTGCCGGCGTGCAGCGTCTGTTCGATGTCGCCGATCACCACCGAGACGATCGGCGCTTCGCCGCCCAGGACCTGCAGCCCCAGCGCCCGCACGCCAGCGATCAACCGCTGCATCAGGCCCTGCAACCGTTCCAGCAACAGGTCGTATTCGGACGATTCCAGGATGTCGCACACGGCGCACACGGCCGCCAGATACGGGGGCGGGACGGGACCGCCGAAAATGAAGGTGCTGGAACGGAATTTCAGCAGGCGTTTCAGCTTGGAATTGCAGGTCACAAACGCGCCCATGCAGGAAAACGCTTTGGACAGCGAACCGACCATCAACACCTGGTCCAGGCTGCCCAGGCTCAGGCAGGCCGCGCCGCGGCCGCGGGGGCCGACCACCGCGGTGCCATGCGCGTCGTCCACGTACAGAATCCCGCCGTACCGCCGTGTCACTTCGTCGATCTGCTTCAGCGGCGGGATCTTGCCGGTCATGCTGTACACACCGTCGACGGCGACCACGCGATTCTTGGCGGACGACTTTTCCAGGATCCGCTCCAGCGATTCCGCGGACAGCGGATGAACCTCCTCCAAGATCGCGCCGTCGGCCGCCGCGATCTTCGCCGCTTGATGGATCGTGTCGTGCGACTGGCGGTCGACCACCAGCAGGTCCCCCTTGGCGGCGATGCCCGGGATCAGGCCGATATTCGCCAGCGTGACCGTGGGGAAGATCAGCGTGTCCTCGACGCCCAACCAACGGGCCAAACGGTACTCGGCTTCCTCGCACAGGCTGACGCTGCAAAAGGCCCGCGAAGCGCCGTTGTGCGTGCCCCAGCGGGCAGCGGTCTCGATCAAAGCCCGTTGCACGGCCGGGTGACGATCGAGGCCCAGGAAGCTGTCCGACCCGAAATTGGTCAAGACGTGATCGCCGACCCGCATCCGCCGCTGTTCGTCCATGGCGTCGACCCGCAGATCCTTGAGATGGATGTCGGGCATGTTGTCCAAGAACAGCATTGCCAACCGCACGATCCGATCGCGGCTCAAGTGAGCCGTCAACTGCTGGACGGCGTTCCGTTGGGCCGAATCAGTCATATTCGCGCGTTCCCTGTTTCGCGGCTTGTGCGAAGTACTGTCTGCCGGCGGTTGCGAAACCACGTTCATCTCGCTGTGCATCTCGTGTCCTCTCACCTGACTCTCTACCACGGCCTGGTTCACCGGTAGGCCCGATCGTGATTATCGCGGCCTTGGGGGCAGGATACAAGGGTCCTACCCGGGGGTTGCGGCACGGGCCGGAACTCTCGATAACGTTAGGACCGTTGGGGAAAACGCGACGGCATTTTCCGAGCGGGGCAGGATTGCCGGAACTTGGGGAAGCGGGATTTGTATCGAGCGGTCGCCGTTGGCTCCAGGTTCGACGAAAATGCCGGCGCCGTCAGTCTGACGTTCAACGAAAGCATGTCATGACGAACCGTCTTGAAGCTCCTTCCGACAGAACGCCTCCCGTTTCTTGGAAGACGGGCGTGATTTGGATGGGGTGCGGGTTTCCTGCCCTGTGGCGTCTGCTGGTCGGTCATCGGTTCCGCCTGCCGTTGCGAGCCCTGCCGGAGTGCGCCTGCGACGTGGGCTGTGCCTTGTTCAACTCGGCGCTGGGCTGCCTGCAGGATCTGCTGCTGACCCGTTCGCTGAATCGCATCGCCTTGGCCGACGATCCGCTGTTTGTGGTCGGCCATTGGCGGACCGGGACGACGCTGCTGCACGAATTGCTGGCCTTGGACGCACAGCACCGCTGTCCGACGAACTACGAGTGCTTTGTGCCGCATCATTTCCTGATCAGCCAGCGCTGGCTCAAGCCCTGGATTCGCTTCGTCTTGCCAAAAAACCGCATCGCCGACGACATGCCGGTCGAATGGGACCTGCCGCAAGAAGACGAATTTGGCTTGCTGGCGTTGGGCGCGCCCAGTCCCTACCTGAGCCTCGCCTTTCCCAACGAGCCGCCGCAGTTCGACGCGTCTTACACGCTGGCCGGCTTGCGTCCGAGCGAACGGACCCGCTGGGAACAGGCCCTGTTGAGATTCCTCCGCAGTTTGATCCGCAACCGCCCCGGCCGGCTCGTGCTGAAATCCCCCCCCCACACCTTTCGTCTGCCGGTTCTCGAAACGCTGTTTCCGCGAGCCCGCTATCTGCACATCGTCCGAGACCCCTACGCCGTGTTTGCGTCGACCGTCAAGCTGTGGAAGTCGTTGTTTGCTGCGCAAAGCTACCAGCGGCCGACCTTTGCGGGACTGGAAGAACGCGCGCTGACGACCTTTTGCCGGATGTACGACAGCTTCGAGTCGGCTCGCCCGAAGATCGATCCGCAACGGATTTGCGATGTCCGTTACGAAGACCTGGTGCGCGATCCGCTGGGGCAGATGCGGCAGATCTACCAGCGTCTGGATCTGGGCGATTTTGAAACAGCCGCCCCTGCGGTCGAGGCCTATTTCGCCCGGCGGGCCGATTATCGCCCCAGCCGCTACCAACTCGCCCCCGAACACCACGCCGAGGTCACTCGGCGCTGGCTACCATACATGCACAAGTACGGGTACGCGCCGCAGCTGCGCGACCTACCCGGCGCGTTGCGATAAGACTATAATCTATCGCTAGCGAGGCCAATTACCACACGGCGCTGCGCCGGCCGCTTGGCGGAAAACCGGCGAGCGCTGCTGCGATCCATGGGAGAACTGCTTATGGCTGCGATTGCCACTGCTTTCAAGACCAAGATGCCGCCACCCGAAGTCGAATATCCCACCTCGGACGGGAAACCCATGGGCGAGACCGATCTGCACCGGAGCGTCATGGTCGAGACGATCGAGGCGCTGAAGATGCATTATGCCGGACAGCAGGTGTACGTTTCCGGCAATATCCTGCTGTACTATCGTCCCGGCAACAAGCGTCGCCACGTGTCGCCGGACGTGCTGGTGGCGCGGGGCCTGGAACCGCACGACCGGGACAGCTACTTGCTGTGGGAAGAGGGCCGCGCGCCAAACGTGGTGATCGAGGTGACCAGCCGGTCCACGCGGGACGAGGATCTGGAGGACAAGCTGGAGATCTACCGGGACGAAATCGGCGTGGCCGAGTATTTTTTGTTCGATCCCCGCTCGGAGTACCTGGACCCAGCCCTGCAAGGTTATCGCCTGAGCCGCGGTCGCTTCGTGCCCATCAAGTCGGTCGATGGCCGCCTGGCCAGTGCGGAACTCAAGTTGCAGTTACAGTCCGACGCCGGTCGCTTGCGGTTCTTCGATCCGGCCCGCCAACGCTGGCTGCCGACGCCGCAGGAAGCTCGTCTGGAAGCCCTCGCCGCGCTGGAGCAGAAGGACGCTGCCCTGGAACAGAAGCACGCCGCGCTGGAGCAAGCCGAAGCGGCTCGCCGACAGGCGGAGGTCGAGGTCGAGCGTCTGCGGCAGGAACTGGCCGCGTTGCGCGGCCAAGGATAGCTTGCGCGAACCGTTTGTCACACCGCCGAGGCCCGGCGTACCACGCTGGGGTCGGTCGGCTTGCGATGCGAGGCAGGCGGAGCGGCAGGCGGCAGGACGACGCTTTGGGTTCGGCGGTGCAGCAAGGCCAGGAACGCGGGCAGCAACACGGTTCGCACGATGAAGGTGTCCAGCAGGATCCCAAAGGACAGCGAGAACCCCAGCTGGACGATGGCGGCCAGCGCGTTGGCGCCGGTACCCAATAGTGCTCCGGCGGCCGGGAACCAAGCCGATACCATGGGTCCCCAGGTCCCGCCGGTCATCGAGACGAAGGTGCCAGCCATGATCACGCCGCAACTGGTGATGATGCCGCCCGTGCGGACAACCGCCCGCCGCAGCCCTGGCAGCGGACCCCAACGCGCCTGTTCCTCGTACACCCGCGTCACCAGGTAGATGTTGTAGTCCTGCCCGACGGCGACCAGGATCACGAACAGGAACAAGGGCACTTTCCAGTCCAGGCCCAGAAACTCTGGCCCGTACACCCAGGAAAAGAGCCACACGGTGACACCCATCGTGATATAGTAGCTGAACAGCACCGTGGCGATCATGTACATGCATACCGCCGGCCGGCGCAACATGACCAGCAATACCGCCCAGACCGCCAATACGACCAGGATCTGGATGCGGCGATTGTCGGACTGTACGACGCGCTTCAAATCGCGGAGGTCGGCGCTCATGCCGGAGTACACAAACGTCGAATGCTGCCACGCCGAATCGGCCTCGTCCTGCACGGCTTGCAGCTTCTGCTCGACGCGTTTTAGCACATCTTCCGCTTCGGCCGAAAACGGATCGTACTGCAGGACCAGGTCCAGTCGCGTGACGTCGCCGGCGTAATCTCCTTCGGTGGCCACGTAGTACTTTTGGGTTTGCGTATGCGGACTGGCGATCAGCTTGGTCCACGAGTCCCTGCCGAACAGTCCGAAACGGCGGCCAGGCGGAAACTTGCCGAGCGGGTCGGAAACGCTCCGGACGGCGGACACGCCCTCGACATACAATTCGCGAGTCAGTTCGGCGATCCGTTCGCGGCCGGGCTTGGTGTCAAAGCCGCCCTGGGGTTGAAAGACGATCACGGTCAACGGTCCCGCTTCGCCGACGTCGAAATGCCGTTTCATGAATTCGGCCCCCTGGCGGCTGGGGCGTTCGTGCGGCAATTGGCTGAGGAAGTCGTAGGTGATCTGCCCGCCTTTTCGCACGCCATGCTGCGCGGGGATCAACAGAATCAGGAGGCTGACCGTCAGGATCAGGCCAGGTCGCGCAATGATGGCGGACGCGAGGACGTTCCAGAACCTGGATTCCCCGGAGTGCTGCAAGTCGCGGCCGTCGTCATCCCAAGGGGACGACGGTTTCTTCGCCCGCGGCATTCCAAAGGGCCAGAAGACTCCTCGGCCAAAGGCCCTCAACAATGCGGGAGCGAGCGTCAGGCAGGCCACCAGCGTGACCGCCAAACACAAACCGATCGACGGTCCGCTGTTGCGGAACTTGCCGAAATCGGCGAAGAACATCGTCCCCAGCCCCAGTATCGTCGTCACGGCGCTGGCTGCCAAAGCGGTGCCCACCGCACCCAGCGAGCGGGCGATCGCCTCGCTCGGCTCGTGGCCTTCCTCCAAGTCCTCGCGATAGCGAGCCACCAGGAACAGGAAAAAATCGGTCCCCGCGCCGTACAGGATGACGATGATGAACACCTTGGTCGTGGTAAAGATCTTGAAATTCCACCACTCGAACCCCGGCAACCGATCGACCTGCGTCAGCATCGCCACCAGGCTGGTGGCAGCCATCACCGATGCGGTGATGGTCACCAGGGGCATCACAACCAACAGCGGCGAGCGATAGACAACGCTCAGGATTAGCACGACCAGCACCACCGTGAACAATTCCGTGTTCGCGATACTGTCCCGGGCCGCGCGGAGCAGATCGCCGCCCACGGCGGCGGATCCGGAATAGCCGATCTGCAAACGCTGTTCCGCCTCGCCCACCAGCGTGGCCCGCGCGGCGTCGAGGAGTGTTTCCAAGTAGTCCAGCACCTCGATGTTGTCCACGGCCATGAACTCGTTGGACAAGTGCAGCAGCATCACCCGAACCTCGGGCTTGCTCAGCTTCTCGCCAAACACTTCATCTTGCCAAGTCCACACGTCCAGCAGCGGCAAGAATTCCGCCTGTTCGGGAAACGGCCGTTCACCGGCGTTTTGGAAAACCGGATCCAGTTCGCGGGCGGTTCGCGCGTCCGCGTCGGCTTCGTCCGCCTTGCCCTGCTGTCGGTAGACCAGGGAGCGATTGTGAAATGCCGCCGCGAACCGCTCGTGCCGACGCACCGTGTCGGGCGGGAGTGCCTTCTTCTTGGCCGCCTGGTCTTTTTTCTGCCAATATCCCGCGAGCAGTTCGTCCAGTCGGACCGCTTCGTCCAAGGCCGCCTCGGCTTCCCGCAAGGCCACTCCGGCACGCTCGGAGGCCACTGCCACGGCGTCCCCGCCCGTTGTCTTCTGCAGCTGCTGGGCCTCGGCTGCATATCGTCCGGCGCGCGTCAGTGCCGCCAAGCCTTGCAGGTTCTTGAATTGCCGTGCGAGGTCGTAGGCCACC
>Ga0351909_1069_pt1 | contig 36143 bp, 30 predicted proteins | sample TotcelHT113001L4_FD_206864 | JGI IMG/M metagenome (GOLD analysis project Ga0351909, IMG submission 206864) | Enriched cells from coal bed in the Powder River Basin, Montana, United States - Total cells T11 rep1 HSBNCT.T11.300.1.L4 ... | reverse complement strand
AATCACGCTCGGCAAAAACGCCCTGGCAGACATGTTCTACGGCTGCTTCCGCGTCAACAACCCCCGCGGCGATCCCTTCGCCGCCGACAGGGAGGTGGAAATCGTCTTGCGCAGCGGCCGGAAAATAAAAATCACCGTGCCGGATAAAATGCGCATCGACCTGCCGCCGGACATAAAGATTATCAACTCCCGGATGTTTTACATGGAAAAAATAGGGCGCTACGGCGACGTCATGCACCTCCTGACCATGCGCGCCGGGTGGAACCAGACCGAAAAAGACATCCGGCGCATGATTGACCTCGATCCATGCGGCACTTTTGTCGCCGGGCTCAAGGGTAAAAATTTCGATATCCCGGTCGGCACCTGCTCGACCCTGCCGCTTGGGTCCAACAAAACATGGATCGGCATGATCCTCGTCCACCCCGAGATCAGGCGCCAGGGCATCGCCAACGCCATGATGCAGCATTGCGTGAAATACGCCATTGACTCCGGCAAGGTCATCAACGGCCTCGACGCCACCCCAATGGGCAACACCGTCTACGGCGCGGTGGGCTACGTCAATTCGTACCGCATCTGGCGCTCGGTCTACGAACTGGCCGAATTCGCCGGCCAGGACTTCGACCAAAACCACGTCAGCGCCGTGGCAAAAAAAGACCTTGAGGAAGTAATCCGCTACGACGCCTCCGCCTTTGTCGAGCGCGCCGAAATCATGCGCGCCCTGTATGCCGACAGTTTCGTTTCCGGCAACGAAAAAGGCTGTTTCGTTTTCCGGGATGACAACGGCGTTATAAAGGGCTATTGCTTCACGCGCCCGGGCAGGATCAGGCCGTTCGTCGGGCCCTTCATCGCCGATGACGATTCAATCGCGCGCGAACTGCTGGTGGCCGCCAGCCGCTTCCTCGCGCGCGACCCGGCCAGCAAGGACGCCTTTATCGACACGCCCGAAAGCAAGTTCGCCGAAAGGGGCGTTTACGTCGAGCGCGTGTTCGACCAGGAGAAGAAACCTTCCGGCCACCGGCTGATCAGGACCGTCAAGCCGGTCCGCGATTTCACGCGCATGTACCAGCTGGTAAATTACACCGGGGTGGACGGCCTTGTGGACCAGTTCATGAAAGCTGAAAAACTTGACAAGGCATCGGCGCGGGTAAAGTCTTTCCGGGAAACGATGAACAAGTCCGTCATGAATTACACCGAGACCGCGGCCTTCATGGAATACGAGCGTGAATCGCTGCAGGACAAGTTCTGGGGCATAACCGGCCCGGAAAAGGGATGACAGGCAAAGAATTTTACCACGGATTGCACCGATAACACGGATGAAAGACATATTCAGAAAGGCAAAAAAATGAACAATAAGATCAAAGTCGGAATCGTGGGCTCTAAATTCGCGGCGGATTTTCATGCCGACAGTTACAGCCGCAACCCGCTCGTATCGGTCACGGCCGTGGCGGCCATTGACAACCTGGAACCATTTGCCAAAAAATGGAAGATCCCGCGCGTCTACGAAGACTACCGCGAAATGATATCAAAAGAGGATATTGACCTCGTGTCGGTCTGCCTGCCCAATTTCCTCCACCACGACGTGGTCATCGCCGCGGCAAAAGCCGGCAAGCACGTTTTCTGCGAGAAGCCGCTCGCCATCACCGTCAAGGACGGGCGGGAAATGATAGCGGTCTGCAAAAAGGCCGGCGTGAAGCTCTTTTATGGCGAGGACTGGTGTTTCGCCCCGGCGCTCAACCGCGCGATCGCGGTCGTCAACGAGGGCGGCATCGGCAAAATGCTTTACGTCAAGGCCAAGGAATGCCACAACGGCACCCACAGCCCCTTCGCCAAAAACAAGAAAACCTGCGGCGGCGGATGCCTGATTCACCTTGCCATCCACCCCATCGGCTGGGTACTGCACCTCCTGGCCGACGGCGGCAAGAACCCGGTCGTGGAGGTTTTCGCCAAGTGCAACGGGGGACTCAAGGATAATTACGTCCACAAGGATAACAGCGGCGAGGATTTTTCCATAGGCCTGATGAAATTCGCCAACGGCGAGCACGCGCTCGTCGAGGGCAACTACATCACCCTGGGAGGCATGGAGGACAAGGTGGAAATTTACGGCTCGGAAGGGAACATCAAGATCGAGCCGACCCTCGCCTCCTGCGTGAGCGTGTATTCCCGCCCCGGCTACAGCTACGCGGTTGAAAAGGCGGATAACACCCTCGGCTGGACAAGGCCGGCCGTGGACGAATTCCACAACCTCGGGTACGTGGACGAGCTGGCCTACGCCGTCAAGTGCGTGCTCGAGAACAAGGAGCCGATTTACGGCCTGAGCGGCAAGCTCGGCCTGGCCTGCGTCGAGATCATCGAGGCCATGTACAAATCCAACGCGACCGGCAAGGCCGTCCGCGGAAAATGGGCCTGAATTCTGAAGTAGTCAGAAGTCAGTAGCCAGTAGTCAGAATATAAAAATCAAGAGGAATGTCATTCCCGCTCGCCTCGGCGAAGCGCTTTGGCAACCTGTCCGCCATAGCTCTCTGAGCTACGGCGGAAGCCTGGGCGTAAGCGGGAATCCAGGATTGACAGACAGGGATGAACAAATCATGGAAAAAAAAGTCGTAATACTCGATGACCGCTACCCGCACTACAACGAAGAAACCGCCGTTTTGAAGCCGCTGGGCATAACGCCCGAGATATGCAAAAGCGCCGATCCGGATGAAATCATCAAAAAATGCGCCGACGCCGACGGCATCATCCTCAACCTCGCGCCGATGAACGCCAAAATCATTTCCGCACTCAAAAAATGCAGGGTGATCTCGCGCTACGGGGTCGGCTACGACAACGTGGCCGTGCCGGAGGCAACCGCCAAAAAAATATGGGTGGCCAACGTTTCTGACTACTGCGCCGAAGACGTCTCCGACCAGGCCTTTTCGCTTTTCATGAGCTGCGTGCGCAAGGTAGCCCTGCGCGACCGGCAGGTGCGCTCGGGCACCTGGAAAGTCCAAGCCGACGGCCCGCAATGGCGGATCAAGGGCAAGACCTTTGTCTTCTTCGGCTTCGGCCAGATCGCCCGGATTTTTTACAGGAAGCTTTCCGGCTTCAGCCTGGGCCGCGTATTGGTTTTCGACCCATTCCTCGACGAAGCCGCCGTGAGGTCCGCCGGGGCCGAGAAGGTTGACTGGGAAACGGCCCTGCGCGAGGGGGATTATTTTTCAATCCACATGCCCCTGAACGATAAAACCCGCGGCATGTTCAACGAGGAAACGTTCAAGAAAATGAAAAAAACCGCGATCATCATTAACACCTCGCGCGGCCCGATCATTGACGAAAAGGCGCTGCACAAGGCCCTTTCCGAACGCTGGATCAACAGCGCCGGCCTGGACGTGTTCGCCATGGAGCCCATCAACAACGACAACCCCCTCTTGAAGCTGGACAACATAACCGTCTCCGGCCACGTCGGCTGGTACACGGAGGAAGCCCAGAGCGAGCTCAAGCGCAAGGCGGCCGAAAACGTGCGCGACGTGCTTTCCGGCGGCAGGCCGAAATACGCAGTCAACCAGATCGGTTGAAGGGCTGTTCGGTTCAGGGTTCGGAGTTCACGGTTGAAGAGTAAAAAAAACTGTGAACCTTGAACTGTGAACTGATAACTTAAAACTATAGAAAGGAAATGACATGCAAGACACACTGAAAACCATCAATGAAATGGGAATAGTCCCGGTCGTGAAGATCGATAACGCCAGGGACGCCGTGCCGCTGGCAAAGGCCCTGGCCGGGGGCGGCCTGCCGGTGGCGGAAATTACTTTCCGGACCGCCGCGGCCGAGGACGCCATCAAGGCCGTTGCCGCGGAATGCCCGGATGTATTGCTCGGCGCCGGCACGGTCATCAACGTCGAGCAGGCCGAGCGCGCGCTGAAGGCCGGCGCGAAATTCATCGTCACGCCCGGGTTCAGCTCGGCCGTGGTGAAATACTGCGTTGAGCGGAAAGTGCCGATCACCCCGGGCATCGCCACCCCGACCGAAATCCAGATGGCGCTGGACCACGGCGTGGACGTGGTAAAATTCTTCCCGGCGGACGCCTTCGGCGGTTTAAAAACCCTCAAGGCCATGAGCGCGCCCTACTCCGCCGTAAAATTCATCCCCACCGGCGGGATCACCGCCGCCAACCTGGCCGAGTACATTCTCTTCCCGAAGGTGTTCGCCTGCGGCGGGACCTGGATGGTCAAGGATGAATTTATCAAGGCCGGCCAGTTTGCCGAGATAACAAAGCTCACCCGCGAGGCCATCAACATCATGCTCGGGTTCGACCTCGGCCACATCGGCATCAACACGGCAGGGGCGGATGATTCCCTGAAGCTGACCAAGAACCTTTCAGACATGTTCAACTTGTCCCTTAAAGAAGGCAACAGCTCGAACTTCGCCGGCAAGGGCATCGAGGTGAACAAGAGCAAGGGCCTGGGGGCGAACGGCCATATCGCCGTGGCGACCAACTCCATCACGCGCGCCGCGGCCTGGCTTGAGCGCAAGGGCGTCAGCGTTGACATGGGCTCGGCCAAGAAGGACGCCTCGGGCAACATCGCGGCCGTCTACCTGAAGGGCGAGTTCGGCGGCTTCGCGATCCACCTGTTGCAGAAGAAATGAGGCATTACCGGTTCACGGTTCATAGTTCAGGGTTAGGAGTCCGGAGATAAGGTTTTATTTCGATGAACAAAATGAAAGAACGTCCCGATCTCCTGGATAAAAAATCGCCGGGAAACATCAAGGTCGTCCAGCTCACGGAAGAAACCGGCGTGCCCAGCTCGCACGTCTACATGGAGGCGCAGGTATTTTCGTCCGATTCCAGGCGCTTCCTGCTGCACCGCGCGGCCTACGCCCACGGCCCCAGCGGAACCGGGCCAAACGGAACCTACACCCTTGCGGATAAGCGCAAATTCAGGGATGATCCGGAACACCAGTACCTGCTCTGCGACATTGAAAATAACTGCGCCCTGAGCCCGCTCATCGCCGAAACCGGGGCGATTGCCCCGTCGGTTTACGCGGACAAATACGCCTATTACTTCATTGACCGGACCGAAGTGGGCGGCGGCAGCCTCACGCTCAAAAGGGTCAACCTGGACGGCACCGGGCGGCAGACCGTCATGGTCATCGACGCGGCAATCCCGGGAACAAATTACCGGCCCAGTTTCATCTACCCGCTTTCGACGATTTCGTCGGACGGCAAGCGCATGGCGCTTTCATGCTTCCTCGGCGACGGCAGCGAGACAAAAATCACATGGGGACTGATGGTATTCGACCTTGAAAAAGCATCCGTGCGGCTTGTCATGGAAGGGCCATCATGGTGCAACATGCATCCGCAGTACTGCCGGAGCAGTGATCCGGAAGCATGCCATGACATCCTGATCCAGGAGAACCACGGCAACATCACCGGCGCGCAGGGGCAGATCCAGGCGCTGACCGGGGGAAACGGCGCCGATATCCACGTGATCCGTGATGACGGCACCAATTTCCGCGACATGCCCTGGGGGCGGGACGGGAACGAGCGCTGCCAGGGGCACCAGTGCTGGCGGGGGCTGAGCACCTGGGCGATCACCAGCACCGGCATGAAAAAGCCTCCGGAAAAACATCTCATCGAGAGCCGCCCCGTCCCGTCCGCGGACCACCTCGGGAGCAAAACTCCCGGGGGAATACGCAACGACCTGAGCCGGAATTTCCCGGGGCCTTTTTTCTGGCACTTTGCAACCGATATCGAAGGGCGCCGGCTGATTACCGACGGTTGCGACACCTTTGGGCCGGATTGCGCCGTTTATCTCGCCGATCTCGGCAAGCCGGGTACGGATCCGGCCGGGCCTTTTAATTACCTCTTAACGCCCCGCTGCAGCTGCACCAAAAATTCCCATCTTCACCCGTTTCTTTCCCCGGACGGGCAATACGGATTTTTTAATTCGGATGAATCTGGAATTCTGCAGGCATATATGGTTATGTTGAGTTAGCAGTTCTTTCAGGCATGTTGCGGTAGAATCAACAACAAACGAAAGGAAGTCATCACTCAGGTCATTTAAGCCGGCGCCCGCACAGTCCCGACCTCTCGGAGAGTCGGGACGGCCCTACCTTTTAAATGCATCCTTGGTAGGGCGGGACAGCCTTGTCCCGCCGATCTTTCCTGAGATGACCCGAGCAGTTGCGAAAGGAAAAAAATATGAGCAATAAGGTAATTACGTTCGGCGAAATCATGCTTAGATTGAAATCCCCCGGCTTCGAGCGCCTTTTCCAGTCGCCGGTGCTGGAAGCCACCTTCGGCGGCGGCGAGGCCAACGTGGCGGTTTCGCTTGCCAACTTCGGCCTGAACGCGGCCTTTGTCACGGTTTTGCCCAAAAACGAAATAGCGGAAAGCTGCATCGCCAGCCTGAGGAGCTTCGGCGTGGATACTTCCCTCATCGTGCGCGGCGCGGGCCGGATGGGCATTTATTTCCTGGAAAACGGCGCCAACCAGCGCGCCTCCAAGGTGGTCTATGACCGCGAAGGCGCGGCCATCGCCCTGGCCAAACCGGGCGCGATTGACTGGAAAAAAACCTTCGAGGGCGCAAGCTGGTTCCACATCACCGGCATCACCCCGGCCATCACGCAGTCGGCGGCCGACCTTTCGCTGGAGGCGGTCAAGGCGGCCAGGCAGGCCGGGCTGACCGTCTCCTGCGATTTCAACTACCGCGGCAAGCTCTGGAAATACGGCCAGACCGCGCCGGAAGTGATGGGTGAGCTGGTCAAGTTCGTGGATATCGGCATCGCCAACGAGGAGGACTGCCAGAAGTCGCTCGGTATTAAAATTGACGTCAAAGTTGAAAAGGGCGATCTCGACACGGACATGTACCGCGAGCTTACCGAAAAGGTTTTGGCGACATTCCCCAACCTGAAGATGATCGCCGTCACCCTGCGCTCCAGCCACAGCGCCGACAACAACGGCTGGGCTGCCTGCCTGAACGACCGCAAGGCGTTTATCGTCAGCAAGCGCTATGAAATCACGGACATCGTGGACCGGGTGGGCGGCGGCGATTCGTTTGCCGGCGGGCTTATTTATTCCCTGGTCACCGGCAAAAAGCCGGAGGACGCGCTCAACTTCGCCGTCGCGGCCAGCTGCCTGAAGCATTCGATCCCCGGCGATTTTAATCGCGTCACGGTCAAGGAAGTGGAAGCGCTTTCCGGCGGCGAAGCCTCGGGCCGGGTACAACGCTGACGGGCAGACCCGGGCATTGAACAGCATGTTTGCGCGCAATTAGCGGATAAACAACCAGACAGGAGGAATAAAGATGAATAAGTTCATGATGATGGTTCCGGTGTTCTGCGCCCTGGCGATGTTCGCGCAGGCCGGCGAGGGAGGGTCCGCGGCGAAAGGCACGACTGAAATCAACCTGGACGACCTGAAAAAGGCGGTTGCGGAAAAGAAGGTTGTGCTGATCGACTGCAACGGCAGCGGGTCCTACGCCAAGGGCCATATTCCCGGCGCCATCGACTTCGAAGCCGCCAAGGCCGACCTGGCCAAGCTGCTGCCCCAGGACAAGGCCGCGCTGGTGGTGGCCTATTGCGGCGGCCCGATGTGCGGCGCCTACAAGGCCGGGGCCGATGCCGCCACCAAGCTGGGCTACACTAACGTGAAGCACTTCTCGGGAGGCAAATCAGGCTGGCAGAAAGCCGGCGAACAATTTGAAACAGCCGACCCGCAGAAGAAATAATCCGCTGTCGCCCGAGCCGGCTATATCGTGTACTCAGGCAAAAGAAGATAAAATCAACGGAACCGGTAAACCGTCCCGTCGAAAATCAGCTCGTAGGCGCCCATGTCAACCGTGTAGTAACGGAGGCGTTTTGCTCCATCCAGGTCAACGGCGTTGGTCATCCAGGGCTGGCTAAAGCCCTTATTCACGCATGGGGAATCACGGCTCAGGCGGAAGTTGTTCCCCGCGAAATCAACGAACCGCGGATCGTTGGTGATGGTGCCGGAACTGTACCCCTTATAGTAGAGCAGGTTGGTGGCGCCGAACATTATCGAGGCGCTGTTCGTTGAGCCGAGGCAGGAATTAGTTGCATAACTGGAGTAGTTGTCGGGGGGACCGTCGCCTCCAGCTGCGAGATACAGATCGATATTGTTGGAATAGACAATTGAATTGACCAGGTGCAATGACGGGAAAAAATTCTGCGCCCTGGCCCAGGGCCGTATGTAAATGGCATACCCCCCGCTAAAATTGCTCACGACCGTGCAATTGTACAATTCAACCACGGTATTCGACCACTGCGTTTCGTTGTTTATCGCCGCGCCGCGACTATTGGGACCGTTATTGCCGTACATCAGGCAATTCCGGTAAACCACCGAACCGTTGGCGTAGAAGATTCCTCCCCCGAACGACTGGTTGCCGACCGGGCCTGCCGTGCCACCGCTGATCTCGCTGTTTTCAATCGTCGTGTATATTCCGCGGTCCATATACGCGTTGCCTCCCCGGTACGCCCTGTTGTTCTGGAGCTGACATCCGGCGATCGTGCACTTTCCCTTGGCGGCGCAATAAATGCCACCGCCAGTACCGCCACTGACGTTAATATCCACCACTGCGTTTGTCGCCACGTTCGCGCGGAAAACGCTGTTGGTGATGATAAGCCCGAAAAACGCGTCGCGATTATAACTGCCCAATCCCCCGCCATAGGCCCCCTCGGCTATGTAAAACCCGGCGTTGGTCGTGCCCGGCCCGTAAACCACCCTGTTGTTCAGAACGCGGCAATTCTGCACCACGCCGGTCCAAGCGAGCCCAGAGAATATCGGGCAATCAAAAAGGATTCCCCCGCCTATGCTAATTACGCCGCAATTACTGATGGTCAGGCCGTCCAGCACAATCTGGTTGGTGCTGTTGTAGGGGTAATAGACCGCAACACCCCGGTTGGTGCCTTGCCCATCAATAATGACGTCCCCGGGAACGGCGTTGGAGCTGCGCAGGACCAGGGGCCGGTTTATGAACACAACGTTGGTGCCGATGTAATTCGTGGCGTTCGGCGGGACGGTATAGACCCCGGCGCCGACCCAGACCGTGTCGTTCGTGGTGGCCGCGTTCACCGCATCCTGGATGTTCAGGGCGGCGGATGTCCAGTTCGTATACGGGCTTTGGGGCGTCTGCCCGTTCTTGGCCGCGTAGTGATCATCGGCCAAGACACAGGGACATACGCATGTTACCAGGAACATTAACGTCATTATGACCCATTGCATATACCACAATCTCCTGATTGAAATTTTATTATACAATATCGAAAGAACATATGCAAACATCAATTACCGGATCCCGCTATTTGACAATAAAAAAAGATATCAATTTGGAAAGATCGTTGAAGGCCTTTCCACCCGGCGAGAGCGCGAACCATTCCGGCTTGCCGCTTAACGTCCTCGTCCGGCAGATGTTGACTCCCCACGGATACGGCATCTGCGGGCCGAGCTTGCCGAAATCGACGGTGGGTATGGCCACTTCCATGGTCCAGCGGTCATCGTATTTCTTAACGGCGGCGCGGATGGGCGGATTCCACATTTCCGGCCTGGTGTCGCGCGCCACGATGGCCGCATCCTGGCTTTCGTCATATACCGCACCGTTGGCGTTCACCGCGATCTTGAAGTAAGAACGTTCCGGCGTTTCAATGAATATTTCCACGCAATCGTCATTGAAGATTGACAAATCGTCTTTTTTAACGGTTTGCGCCGCCGCCGCGAGTTTGTCCATGGAGCGCTCATAACAGATAACGCCCACCATGAGCCATTCCCCGTCATTTGACAGGCGCACCGCCGCCGAGGTCTTGTTTTTATCAGGCGGGGCGCACGTCGTAAAATCCCGCATCTGGCGCCAGTCGCTGGGACACCATAACGACTTGGTCAAATCACCGTCAACCTGTGTCGGATTGTCGCACGGATACATGCGCACTTCCGGGGCGGTGCGCTTGAAGCTCTCGAAAAGCTTCTTGAGCGGCTGTATGTCTTCCTCGATCATGGCGATGCGCCTGTCGTACACGCTGTCCTTGCCGGCCTTCGCCCGGGCCCGGGTGAGGATGTCAAAGTAACGCGGAACGTCGGCCTCCTTGAGATAACCGCTCGTGCGGGTGATGCTGCGCGGTTCCGGCCGCATGTAGACTTCCTCGGCGAACTCGAAGAATTCCTTCATCTCCGCCTTCGCGGGCCCGTAATAGAGTTCGTAGTACTCCTTGAAAATCTTCTCCCGGGCCAAGTCCGGATCCCAGAACAGCCTGTTCTGCCAGTAGATCAGCATGTGCATCAGGCCCGGCGCGGCCAGGCGGTTTTTCCCGTTTACCTTCTCGGCCGGGACTTCGAAAAATTTTCCCACTGAAATCCCCTTCCACGCCTGCATATCCTCCTGCAAAAGGCGGAAAAAAAACGCCGGGATCCGGTTCTGCGCCTTCCAGTAAAAAAGGAAATAATCCCAGGTAAACATTTTTTGTGAAGGCAGGACTTGCAGCCACGCTTTACGGATATCTCCAAAGCGCTTACGGATGGCGGGATCGGCGCCCTGGCCGGTGGTGTAGCACATCATTACCATGACGTTATCCGGCATGGCATACGCGGGCGGCACGGAATAGCCGGAATAAGCCCCGTAGAGGAGATATTTACCGGGATTGCTTTTTTTCAGCCCGTTGGCGATGATAACGTTGAAATCTGCAACATATCTGGAGTAGCGTGAAAAATAGTCGTCGCCGTAAGGCCAGGTTTTCAAGTCTTCGTCGTCAATCCAACACAGGCAATCCGGCATGCCGACCGAGAGGGCGCTGGCTTCCGGATATATTTCGAACATTTTACGCAGGTAAAACAGGGATGCCTGCTGCAAACCCGGGTTGCTCAGCTTCGGGACGAACTGCCCGCTGCAGCCGCCGGGTTTCCCGTTGCGCAAGGCGTAATACTCGGGATGTTCCTTCTGGATATCGGGGCTGTCCAGGATATCGCTCAGGGTATGATTGAAGGAACAGATTTCGGCCGAGCCGACCTTCTGGCGTATCTGCCAGCGATTGATATCCTTGTCACCCCGTATGGCGTAAAAGAAATAATCCCGGACCGGGAAGGCCGCCTCTTTTTTCAGGTTCTGTTTGCGGATTTCAACCGTTTTAAGGGATGGGATGACCGCACCGTTCTCGTAGGGCATGTACCAGCGCACACCGAGCTGTTCCAGCAGTTCGGCCACGGCGTACCATGAACCGGCGTCATCCGTGGTGCGGATGCCCAGCTCGCTCACGATGCCCAGGCCGGGATACATAAGATCGCCGGGAAAATATTTTTTCCCGGCCAACTCCTGGAATTTTTTCAGGGATTCCTTGTCACGCCGGCTGTAAGGGAACGGCCGGCGCTGGATATCCCGCCCGACCAGGGCGACAAAACCTTCCTTGACGATAACCTTAAACCCGGAGCCTTTGATGTCACCAACGCTTATTCCCAGCTTTTGCGTATCGGGACTTTCTCCGACGTATACCGGGGTTTTCCCGGTCGGTTCGCATACAATCTTCAACTCCGCGCCCGAAATTAATTTGATATGTTCCTGCAGGTCCTGAGCCGCCAGCCTGACGATCTGCGGGGCGTTCGTGGCAATGACGATTTCGGACAGCGACTGCCCGTCCTGCACCAGGACCACGCCCGCGTTAGCCGTCATGCAGATAACCAGCATTACGCCGGCCAGTATTTTTCTCATTCCATCCCCTCCAGTTGTTTTTTGACGTGATCAATGAACGGTTTGAACTGGTGCTCGATTTTAAGCGCCTGCGAATAGTATTCTTTTGCCCCGGCTTTATTCCCGCGGGCAAGCTCCAGGTCGCCCCGGCGCGACAGCACCCTGAATTTCCAGTAACCTTCCAGTCTCGGACTTGCCGCCTTCAATATTTCTTCCGCCCCGGCGAATTCATTTTTCCGGATATAAACATCGGTAACCCACATGACCGCTTCCAGGTAAAAATGGGAATCGGCAATTCCCTTTAAATCGATAATCTTAAGGGTCCATTCAAGTTTTTTACCGGGATCGCCGGCCATGTTGGCCAGAAGCTGCAATGCCTCGGCTTTCATGATATTATTGCATCCGGCAAGTTCTATTGCCTTGGCCAAATCATCCGCGGCCTTGTCATGGTCGCGGGCCAGATAATAAGCCTTCCCCCGCTTGAAATAGCCGTGGTGATTGAGATATTCCGGCCATTGGCCCAGGTCTTCACCTGCGTATGCCGCAACCAGCTCAGCGGCGGCGTTCTTTTTCAGGAAGACTTCCATCCGGCAGTTGGCCGCTATGCAATGATCGTTTATTTTTCCCGCCAGCTGCATGGCCTCGTCCGGTTTATCCTGCCTGACCAGCGCCCGCACGGCCATGGAAAGGCACTGGTCCCGGGCGCGCGGTTCCTGCGTCGCGCCCGCAAGCTTCTCAAATGCCAGGCGCGCCTCCTCGTTTTTGGCCTGGTTGAAAAAATGTTCCGCCGCTATGTATTTTTCCGCGTAATCCGCGAAGAGGCTGGCAGAGAACAACGCTAAAATAAGGGTGAAGATAATTTTTGTCATATTGTTTTTGTTTTTAAGCCCAGAGTTACTTGAAATGATAAAATACATTCAGTCGCAAGTAATTGTCGTTTTCCCGATATGTTCATGAATACCGGGTTGCCGGTAAAGCTGCCAGCCCGCTGCAGCCGTTCCAGGCCCCCGGGCGGATGTTTGCGACGCCTTCGCCGGACCGGATCTGCTGTATCGCGCAAGATTAACGCCGCCGCAGGTCACCCCTTTGTAACCCGCATTAAATGCCCCCCGCGATCCAGGCGGTACTGTGTTCCCGGCGCAAGGCTCATGCGCTTCGGGATCGTGTAATGAATTGCTCCGTTCCGCGTTGTGCGCTCCGCCCGGATAAGTCCGAGCGGCGTTGGCACCGTCGCCTCGAAACTCCAGGGGATCTGCCGGCAGGGATCGAGCGCCACCGCGCCGAAACCGGGCGCCGCCGGCGCGATACCCAGCAGGAACTCGGCGGCAATCGGTATGCTGCCTGCGCCCCATCCGTGGCAAAGGCTGAGAGGCCAGGTCCACAAGGGGCCTCCGTTTCCGAAGTATTTGCGCAGGTCGGTCATCGCGGGGTCGTAAATTTCCCAGACCGTGGCCGAGTTTTCCGTCTCCAGCATGTTCCCGATATAATCCCGCAGCTTCATGATCGCGCCGGCGGGATCGCCGCAGAGGGCGCGGGCGCGCTGCTCGTAGTAAGCAAAATAAGGGTTAAGCACGGGAGGCACCCGGGAATTGTCGAACACCCGACTGAGCACGGTAGCCGCCTTCTCCCCGGTTACCAGTCCCGCAAACACGGCCAGTGCGTTGGCCTGGCGCGAAGGCCCGCTGGGCCCCAGCCGCACCTGCTCCTCGTATGTTTTCCGGTAGTGGATGCCGTACGCGGGAATGTTGAATGGATCGAATTCCCAACCGGTCTTCGCTCCGGGCGGCACGGAAGAGTTGCCGATGTGGTTGAGGGTGTGGATGAATCCCTTGCGTTTGTTCCAGAAGCGCCTGGAGATCAGGCGCTCGAGGCCGGCGATCCTGGGCGCCAGGCAACTAAGGGTCCGCTGGTCCTTCAGCACGGCGGCAATAGCGGCGGTATTCCGCAGAGCTTCCAGGTACTTGCATTGCAGCCAGCAGAGTTCCTCGAACCGGCCGCCGACGGGGAACACTGACCAGTCAACGAACCCGATCATCCCGAAATAATGCCGGTCGGTGCGGTTGATGAAGCCATCGCGGTTGGTCTGCGTGCGCCAAACCCAGTCCAGGAGCTTGAGTATTTTTTCGTAACAGGGCCGGATGCATGGCCGGTTTACGCCGTAGAACATGATGTGCTGCCTGAGCATGGCAACGGCGTCGAAAGAATAATTAGGGATGCTGTTGGCCCATTCGCCGGTCGGGAGGGCCATGAGCATCGCCTCGGCGGGCCGGGGATCGAAAAACGCGTTGTCCACCGCCAGCTTGATGATGCGGGCATCGCCATACCAGCCAACCCGGTCGCGCTTGATTCCATCCCAGATCGTGTTTTCCTTCGTGCAGAGCCGGGCAGTGTAAAGCGAGCTCTGCCAGACGCGCTGGAACTGCCGGTCCGAACAGTGAAAATCTCCCCGGCGATCCCGGAAGGTCAGCGTTGCGCGCGCAGAAACTGTACGGAGAACCAGCGGACGCAGCACATCGCTGAAAACCAACCGGACAAAGCGGAAGCCCCGCGTTTCGGATTCCACCCGCCGGCGCCCCCGCTCCAGGCGCCAGTAGCAGGTGGGATTAGGATGGTGGCCCGGAACCAGGCCCGCCGCCTCCGGCTCCGATTCCCCGAAACAGGCCATAAGGTTGACCCCGGCGCCGAGAGTGAGTTCCAGGATAAGCCGGCCGTCGACTTCGGTGCCGAAATCAACCAGCAAATCGACCCGGTGATCATTATCCGCCGCAAGTTCAAGCGCGGCGGGCTTGTGAAACAAGTCCAATGCACGCCGCCATTGCATCACGCGGTGGCTCTCCGGCCTAACCCGGAGCAAGGCATTGGGATAGAGGATAATCCCGACCCGGTTGCCGAATACACGGTCCGGGTTTCGGCCATAGGTCGGGTCCGGGCTGAGACTGGATGGATGGAGATAAAGCATAATCAAATCCCATGCAGTTCAAAAAATGCTCATTGTAAACGGTATTATCAAGCCCGAAAAAACAAACCGGATTTACTGCTGATATTCCCCCCCAGCACGGCTCTTGGAGCAGGAGCTCGGAATCATCGAGGTCGGTGCGGTTGATGCGCTCGTATTTCGCGGAAACATCCGCCCATGGCTCAATGACAAGTTTTACCCGGTCGCCCGGCCTGAGACCAGCGGCCGGCGTAAGCACGTGGTTGGTCATGCTCATCATGTACACAAGCGCCTGGCCAAGCTGTTTTGTGCCATCCGTGACTTCCGCCAGGCGGGCCGCGATGATATGATCGGCATAAGGCACCGAGCGCGGGCGCGGCGCGGCGGTGATTGACTTGACCACGCCGGTAATCTCGAGCCTGGAACCGGGCGATAATTTTATGAATTTAGAAGATGCGGCGGGGCCGGCCTGCCCGCCTATGCCCGAGCGCCCCTGGCCGACACGAGCCGTCGGCTCGGGCAGGCGGCCAGGGAGCTCGGCCAGGGAGGCCCCCGCCCTACCTTGATCAGAAACGTTAAGCGGGATAATTTTCCAGTCGCCTTCGGAAAGCTCCCTCTCGGCAAACTGCCAGACGACCACTTTCTTTCCCGCCAACCGGTCATTGCCCCTGGCCAGTTCCCTGGCAAGCGCTTCGCGAGTCGCCCATGAGCCGTTGTCATTGACGGTAATCCGGTCAACTTTCCTCTGCAGTTCACAGCTCAACTGCTCTACCAGCCCGGCGTTCGCCCCCCATCCCATGTTTTCAAGCGAATAGATATTGGCAAAGCTGTCGCCGAGCACCAGGATTTCCGCGTCCGCGGAAGGCTGCCATGGGCTCCCATCCGGGTTAAAAATCCGGCGGATGGTCACGCTTTCGGCGCCGTATTTATCCCCGGCTTCCGGCAGGCGGAGCATGGCAACGATATCCCCGCGCCGGGCAATATTGCTTGTCACGGCGGTATATCCGGCACCGGATTGTGTTCCCAGATTAACAGTTTGCCCGATAAACCCGTTCAGGAAACGCGCGCTGAGCTCCATGGCCTCCGGTTTCCAGTGGGTATCGCCGGCCAGGAACTGATCGATGCGGTTTATCGCCCTTTGCTGAACAAGCAAGGAGGAAATATCAAAGACGGGAATGCCGGCCTTTTCCATATCTTTGATAAATATTCCGTAATCGGCGTTGTGAACCGGAGCGGTATGATCTTCCAATGCGGCCGTAAATTTTTCGGGGTGAATGACCGGCTTGACGGGTGTCGGCATAAGGATGAGTTTAATGCCCTTGGCAACAAGCTCCGCGTTGAAGGCGTAAATGGCCGGGCGCGGATCGGGTTGAGGAGCGGAAACGGTTTCACTGCCGGAAGCCGCGCGGCGGGCCATGACGCCTTTCTCCAGGAAACCGTGGTTCATGACGCAATCAATATCGGGACGGTAAAACAGCCATTCTCCCCTCCCGCAGTAAGTTTTGTCGTTGCCGGCGCCAAGCCAGCGCGTCATCAGGTACTGGATTGAAGGGCGGATTTTCCGGCCGGCCAGGGAGTTATCCTCCAGCGCGTTTTCGTAGGCGTGCATGTCGCGCAGCAGCCGGCGGTTGGCGCTGAATATATTTCCCATGGTCAAGCCGGGGGGCCGGCAGACCTGTTGCAGCGCCTTAAAAGCCGAACCGAAAATTTCATAGCACTGCGGACAAATATCAAGCCGTGTCCCGCCCAGGTAAGCGCGGACATCGGCAACCTGCTGGTATAACGGCACAAAGAAGACAACAGCAAGGAATAACGCCGCCAGGACCCGCTTTTGCGACGCGCTGACGGTTGTCTTCCCCACCTCGGCCAGGGCCTGCTCTTCACGGCTGGAATATTTGGAGTTATGCGTCATGGTTTAACGATTTAAGCTTGTTAGGCTGTAGGCTATTAGTCTGTTGATCATAATCGTATCTTCCTTGAACATTTTTAAAAATCGTAATTCTTTATGATAATTTCTTCCTACAGACTAAATACCTACAGTCTATTTGCCTTTTTCCATTAAAAGATAAAATAAATGAACGGATTGTAAGCCTGCGTGGTCAGCACGGCGACCGCCGTGAAGAAAAGCAGGATTATGACCATTATTTTTTTCCAGCTGATCACCCGCGTCCAGTCCCAGGTCTGCGGCGCGAACCAGGTCACGATGGCCGAGGCCGCGAAAACACACAGGTAATAAGGCTGGTAAATAATCCCTTTGATCAACGCGGCGTTGTCAGTGATTGAACCGAAGGCGAACATCCGTCCGAGGTAAGAGCACGCGCTCTCCAGGTCGGGGGCGCGGAAGAAGACCCAGCTTATGAGGACGATGAAAAAAGTCAGCCCGACGCGCACCGGGCGCGGCAAGTGATGGTAAAAACTCGTTTTTCCCCGGAGCCTTTCAACTCCAAGCAGGAGTCCGTGAATCCCGCCCCAGATTACAAAGTTCCAGGCCGCGCCATGCCACAGCCCGCCGAGAAGCATGGTCAGGGCCAGGTTGATATAAGTGCGGGCCTTGCCATGCCGGTTGCCGCCAAGCGGGATATAAAGATAATCCCTGAGCCACGAGGAAAGCGAGATGTGCCATCGCCGCCAGAACTCGGTGATTGAGCCTGAGCTGTAGGGGGAATCAAAATTTTTGGGGAACACGAACCCGAGCATGAGCCCCAGGCCGATGGCCATGTCGGAATAGCCGCTGAAATCAAAGTAAATCTGGAAGGCATAGGCAATGATGCCGTACCAGGAGTCCAGGACAGAAATTGAACCTGAGTTGAAAGCCACCTCCGCGATCTTGCCGCAGGGATTGGCCAGCAGGATTTTCTTGGCAAGGCCGAGGCTGACAAAAGCGATCCCCCGTGAAAATTTTTCGAGCGTGTGCGTCCGGTTTTCAAGCTGGTCCGCCACCTCGGTAAAACGGATGATCGGGCCGGCCACCAGCTGGGGAAACATGGAAACAAAGCAGGCGAAGTCGGTGAAATTGCGCAGGGCCTTCGCCTGGCCGCGATAGACGTCAATCGTGTAACTCATGGATTGAAACGTGTAAAAGCTGATGCCAAGCGGCAGGGTAACCCTAAGGACAACGCCAAGCTCGGGGAAACCAAGCCACTGGACGAGGGCGTCCACGTTATCAATAGCGAAATTGAAATACTTGAAGAAGCCGAGCAGGCCGAGGTTGGAGCAGAGCGAGCAGACCAGCGCGATTTTCTGGACACGGGTACGTTTCCTGCCATATTCAAGCATTGTGATCGGCCGTGCCCATTTCCATCCGTTCCAGGCCATTGCCAGCCCGGCAATGTAATCAATGATGGTTGACACGAACATCAGGACCATGAAAAGCGGGTTGGCCCAGCCGTAAAAAACGTAGCTGACAATGGTGAGCAGCCCCTGCTTCATCCGGCGCGGCGTGATATAATATACAAGGAGCGCCGCCGGCAGGAAATAAAACAGAAACAAGTATGAACTGAATACCATGGCTTTACCAAATTCAAAGTTCACAGTTCCAGGTTCACAGTTTAAAGTTATTCAACTGTAAACCTTGAACCTGATTATTCTTCGATCTCATAATAAACCGGCAGGTCAAACCTGTCACTGTCCATTATCAGGCGCTCGCCTTCAAGCTCGGGATGATCCGCAAACGGTTCAATATTAACGGGAAATATTTCACCGGCGCGGCGCATGGCAGCTTCAATGACCTGCCTGTCAAGAATGGCCCACCGGGCGACCATTATTTCCGTGTTTGAGCAGGCTCCTTCAAGAACCTCTTCAACCTTGTAATGCCCGACCGCCAGGGCCCGCCGGTAAGGCGCGATTGATTCAGGCTTTGGGATTACCGGCATGGAAATTAATTTCGCCTTTACGGAAAGAGCCGGGACCTGTTTTTGCGCGCCGGTATATTCATTGATCGCGTTGTATTTTTTCCGGGCCTCCTCCGGCCCGATCCAGCGCGAATATAAGGCGACATTTGCAATTAAACCTTTCCAGCCCCCCGTTTTATTGCCGGAGTTCACCGGATATTCCCCGCGCAATTCATTACCAAAAACTATATTCCCGCTTTCCCAATTACCGCCATGGACGCCATCCTGCGAAGCCACCAGCTCTCCATCCAGGTAACAGGCAACGCTGGAAGTCGAACAGCTGATTATTACATGGCGCGGCTTTTCGCCGGCCGGGTCACCAACGGGTATGCTGTAATCCGGACCGCCGCTTGCGGCCTTAAGCTTGAAAACCAGCTGCCGGCCCTGCTGGCCCAGGAGAAAATTCCAGTCGCCGGATTCGGCGGCATAGCCGATAATCGGCAAAAGAAAATCTTTTTGTTGCGTCTCCCGGACCCACCCCCCGCTTCCCCCTTCGTCCCGACCTCCGGAGAGTCGGGACTTCGGAGGGACAGGTTGCGTACCACTCCAGGGAGGGGGCCCTGACCTGTTAAGCTTTAAATTCTTAAGATCCCCTCCTGCGGAGGGGAAGTCCGCCAAGGCGGACGGGGTGGGTTCCGAACTGATTTTCACAACTGATTTCATGGGTGTAATTAACGCCTCTACTCCAAGCTGCCCGCTTGCCGCGCAGGCCTTGATCAATTCTCCCGCGCCGCCGGCGGCGATGAACGCGCCGCCGGAGGGCGCCATTTCAAAATGCCGGCCGTACCTGGCGCGCCCCCTTGCCTCGGCCCGGCATTCATGGGAAAGACCGCTGACCGGATCCGTGAAAGCGTTTGCCTTTGACCGGTTCTGCCACAAAAAGACAAGGCCTTCAAATGAACCCGGCCAAGCGTCAGTGGACGCTTTTTTCTTTCCCTCCAAACCTCTTTCCACTGGTAGGGCGAGAACCTCCGGCTCCGCCGTTTTTCTCTGTCGTGCCGTTGATTCATCAGGCGTGGCCACCCATAAGTCGGGGAAGAAATCGGCGGACTGGTTATGGGTAACCCGGATCCAGCGCTCAATTTTTTTAAAATCCACGGCAAATTTGCCGAGATATATTTCAACTTCTTTCCCCCCGCCGCGGATGCGATTTGAGCCCGTGCCCATCTTGTAAGGGCCGGTCATCACCATGTAAAGCGGATGATTGCCCCAGCGCGGATGATAAACTTCAAACCCGTCTATCCCGGGCGCGGTGTTGATGCTCAATACCCAGCGTTCTCCCGTTTTAACTTGAAACATGGTCAGATTGCGATGGGCGCCGTCAAATATCCAAAACAGCAGGCTGTTGTCCGGCGCAAGCGAAGGCCAGCAGCCGTCGCCGTATTTTGTCCATTCGCGGTCGGGTAGCGCGGCAATCCCGCAGGCCGGCCAGGGAAAAAGGCCGCTCGCGTGAAGCCCGTCGGCCGAAAGCTGGAAATTATCAATATTGAGCGGCGTTTTGCTCCAGACCGGCTCGCTCACATCCGGCTTATCCAGCCGGAACCTCCGGATATTTATAATGACGGAATCGGGCTGGTTGACAACCGTGCCGGCATAAACCCAGTCCGTTCCGGTCAGCGGATCATGCCTGAGGGCGAGCGCGAAACCGGAGGCAATTTCTTTCAAGGCGGAGCCGTCGAAACTAACGGCATATATTTTCCGCTCGTGCCGGTTGGAAAAAATTATTTTATTGCCGTCCGAGGTGAGCATCGGCCTGGCGTAATTTGAGAGATCCGGCAGGATGGCCCTTTCTCCCCGGCCATCTTCCGTGTCAAGTCCCATGAGGCGCAGTGAATTGCCCTGCGCGCCGGCGTCGGTTCCATCGCCGGCGTCCTGGCACCAGACGACCCGCGCCCGCCCCCCGCAGGCCGCCTTTATCTCGCTACCGGGCGAAAGCGCATATCCTGTGAAGACAGGCAGCGCGACAAGACATATGGAAACACCGATTTTCATTGATTGACAATTTTCTGTCATGTGGGCACAGAAGGCTAAAAAATGAAGGTAGCAGAAATGTCAGGATTTTGTTTCTGCATTCTGCCTTCTGCCTTCTGCATTTCCGGAGGGCTGGCGCCGGTCGCGGATTTGTTTGGCTGGCACGCCCACCGATAAGGCATAATCGGGAACATCCTTAGTGACAACCGCCCCGGCCCCGACGATCGCGTTCGCGCCCACCTTGATGCCGTCGAGCACAATGGCCCCGGCCCCGAACCAGCAGTTGGCGCCGACCGTTATGCCGCGCGAGCGCGAACCCTGCTCGGTCAGCGCGGCCTCGGCGTTGTCGGCGGCATGGTCGCCGCCGACAACATAACAGTAAGCGGCCACGAGGGTATCGTTGCCTATCTCCACCCGGCTCCCGGAAAATACCTCGGAGTTGAAGCCGATGTTGACCCGGTCGCGCAGGACAATGTCGCCGTTCTTGCAGCTCAGGATCGAGTTGCGCCCGATAAACACGCCGGAGCCGATGGAAATGCCCTCGTTGTCGCGGCCCTTGGCGTCGAGCAGGCAGTTGTCGTCAATGATGACGTTGTCCCCTATCCTGATCTTGTGAGGGTGGCGCAGGACAACGTTCGCGCCGAAATTGACGTTTTTGCCGCAGGCGCCGAGCAGGCAGGGATAAAATATTCCGCGCAAAAAAAGGCCGAGGGCTCCGGGAACGGCCGAGCAGAAGAGAATGACCAGCTCGTATTTCAGCATCCGCCAGAACCCGCGTTTGCCGATGATCAGATCCTGATAGCTTGAGAATTTTGACCGGCCGGGCCGATCCATCTCCTGTTGAATGCGCACGCTTTCCGTTTTCATGATTACTCACCGCAGAGGCGCCCGCCGTCGTCTCGCCACGGCGGACTATGGCGGGCAGGCACCGGACGCTGAGTTAAATTGAAATTATTTTTGAATCATACCTTCCTGGCCCCACATAGTCCAGTTATTTTAACTATTTCACAAAAATAATAGGAATCCGCTGCGAGCGGCAATGCCAAACGGACGCAAAAATAAGCGATGAAGCAAGAAAACGACGATGTTCTCTGCACTGACTACGGATTTATCGCGGAAACGCTCAATACTCCAGACATATACCGTCAAAAACTTAACAAGGATTTAGTGCATATATCCTACTCCAGATTAAAACAAACATTGGGCGAGAGTGGATGGAATAAAGATCTTCTGCTCGTTCCGATTCTTCGGAAAGCACACGAATTCCTCGTCTCTCTGTCAAAATGCAGTCAATATCCGAGCAACTTTGAACAACGCAGACTTAATCTTCTGAAGCAAATTGAAGAGGTTGTGCCGAACAACATCCTATGCAAAAAAATCAGGGGCAAGTCCTAAGTTTCAATAAATCCCGCCTCAAAAACATGCCGTTGAATTTCTGCAGGCGGTGTGGTATAAGAAACCATGGGCAATAAACTGACAGTTCCCCCGCCACAAGATTTAATCCATCGCGTGCGCGGCCAAGCTGTTATTCTAGACGCCGATTTGGCCGCCCTCTACGGCGTGACCACAAAACGGCTCAATGAGCAGATTCGACGCAATCGTCAGCGCTTCCCGGAGGATTTTGCCTTTCAGCTCTCTGAGCAGGAATGGAATGCTTTGAGGTCGCAATTTGCGACCTCAAACGAACGCGGGGGCCGGCGCTACCGTCCTTATGCCTTCACTGAACATGGCGCGATTATGGCCGCTAATGTTCTCAACAGCGAGCGGGCTGTCCAGATGAGCGTGGCCGTGGTCAGGGCATTTATTAAGCTCCGCCGGATGGCGTTATCCGTCGAAGCCCTTGCCCGCAAGGTCAACCAATTAGAAAATAAATATGACGAGCGTTTCCGCTTCGTTTTCGATGCCATCCGCGAACTAATGACGCCACCCGATCCGCCCCGCCGGCGTATCGGCTTCAGCAAGGATGCAGATTAACAAGCAGGATTTATAGACCAGGAGCAATTCTAATTTCTAATTAAGGAACAGAAAAGATGATACTGCGTGATTTCGGGAAGCGGAGCGGACACAAGGTGCCGCCGGTCAGCATAGGCGCGATGCGCCTGCCCAAGGACCTCGACGCCGCCGTGGAGCTCCTGCGCGCGGCGATCGACAGGGGCATGCGTTACATCGACACCTCGCGCGGCTACCCCGACTCGGAATGGGTGGTCGGCCGCGCCCTCAAGGGCGGCTACCGGAAAAAAGTGTTTCTCTCAACCAAGTGGTGCCCCTGGGGCATGAAATTCATTCCGGCGGATGACAGTTCCGCCGGCTGCGTCCGGCGCCATATCGAGGAGCAGATGAAGCGGCTGGATGTAGATTACCTGGATTATTACCAGGTCTGGAGCGTGAACTCCCGGGAAAACTACAACCAGGCCGTCGCCAGGGGCGGGATGGTCGAGGGCATTCTCAAGGCGAAAAAAGAGGGGCTCGTGCGCCACACCGGCTTCACCACCCACGATTCCGTGGAAAGCCTTCTTAAATACATAAAAAAGGCGGACTGGTGCGACATCCTGCTTACATCCTACAACCTGCTCAATACAAAATACGCCCCGGTTATCGAGGCGGCCCGGTCGGTCGGCATCGGCACGGTCGTCATGAACCCGGTCGGCGGGGGCGCCCTGGCGAAATCAAGCCCCATCCTGGCCGCCCTGGCCCGGGAAGTCGGCGCGGTTTCCACGGCCGACCTGGCCGTGCGCTACGTGCTGTCAAATCCCGACATAGACACGATGCTGTGCGGCATAAATAAACTTTCCGACGTCAGCGACTCTATTTCCTCGGTTGAACGGGGCGCCTTTTCGCCCGGACAACTGAAGAAAATCAACAGATGCCTTGAGGAAATCAGGAAACAGGCCTCGTCATTCTGCACCGGGTGCAAATACTGCATGCCCTGCCCCGAGGGGATTGATATCCCGTTTGTCATGAACTGCATCCTCGACGCGCGCTATTGGGGATTCGAGGAAAGTGCCCGCGAGCGCTACCGGAACTTCAAGGGGAAGAAGGCCGATTCCTGCGTCAAATGCGGCAAGTGCGAAAAGAAATGCACCCAGCACCTTAAGATCATCAAGGAAATGGCCAGCGCCGTCAAGATGTTCGGGAAAACCTGAATTTAGACGGGATAACCCTGGCCTGCGGCCGGGCAGGCAGGATTATTAAGACCTGAAAATTGCATGGCGACATGCAAAATTAAGGTGTAAACTGAGATAATTTCAAAAGTCCCTCTGGAACCCACCCCGGCCTTTGGCCACCCCTCCAATGGAGGGGAACCTAAGGTCAAGAGGGGTTAATCCCCTCCCAGGAGGGGTACGCGTAGCGGGGGGTGGGTCTGAAAAGGGACTTTTGAAACTGGCTCAACTTATTTTACATAAGGGATAATATTGCCCCAGGCAAGATCAATACCTTCTGTTTACCGCAGGAAAAAACACCCGCCGATTATGAGGCATGGCCGCGTTCACGTCAACCTCGCGGCGATCCTTTCCGTTGACCACGCCTGCCGGGGCTGCGCGCGCCCCGGGACATGCTGCTGCGCCAGGTACGAGGTCTGTGTTGATGCCGCGGAGCTGAAGAGGATAATCCCTGCCCTGCCAGAGGCGGCCAGGCTCTGTCCCCATCTTAAAACCGCCGGGGGTTATGATAACATTTTCGATGAAATCGAGCCGGGGCTTTTTGCTCTCGACACGGATGAGCAAGGACTCTGCCTCCTTGCGTACATGTCCGCCGGCAAAATACGCTGCTCGCTGCACACGGCGGCGCTGAAGCTTGGCCTGTCTCCCGAAAAAGTCAAACCGCAGGCCTGCCTGCTCTGGCCGCTGAGCGCGTCGGAAGACAATAAGTTCCTGTCCCTGGGAGACGATACGCTTTCTTTCCGGTGTGTTTCCCGCCGGCGCAGTCCGACGCGCACGCTTTCCCCGGCCCTGCTTGAGACGATCAGGCTTGTCTACGGCGTGGATTTCAGCGCCAAACTGGAAAGGGAAGCCGCAAAGGGGCGCCGGCACGCGATCCTCCGCGCGTGAAGAACGGCTTACAGCCAGAAAGGAAGGTTTCCGGGAGTTTTCCTGTCAAGTTTGCCGGATGAAAGAAGAGCATCTAACATTTCAAGCAGGCGTTCCTTGTCCCTGGGCAGACGCGCTTCAAGCGGGATGATGTTGGAGGAATGGTCGGCGCGGAACACCGTCTGCCTGAGCTCAAGCCCGGCGATCATTTCCCGCGTTTCCGCGACGGCCTCGTGCTCGCTCAGCATTTTAAACCCGTCCGCTGCGAGGGGTGTATTTGGAGTAACGATCAGGCGCAAGGCCGAGAGCAGGCGCGGCTGCATCCGGTTGAGCGCCGCGGCCGTGGCGCAGGCATGCCGGAGGGAATTTTCACGGCCGGCCAGTCCGACCAGCACCATGACCGACATTCTCAGGCCGGCGGCCTGCGCGCGCTCCCCGGCTTCAACCATTTCATCCGCCGTTTCCCGCTTATGGACACTTTTCAGCGTCGGATCGTCACCGCTTTCAAGCCCCATGTAGAGGGTGTGGAGTTTCAGTGCCCTCAGCCGGCGCAGCTGTTCGTCAGTCTTGGCCAGGATGGAGGCGCCGTTGGCATACAGGCTGACGCGGGCAAGGCCCTGAAAGTTTTGGTTCAGCATCAGCAGAATCTTTTCAAGCGCCGGAAAATCAAGGTGCATCACGTCGCCATCGGCGAGAAATACGCGGCCGGTCCGGCCGCCGCAATCACGGGCCGCCTTTTTTATTTCCTGCTCCGCCCTCGCAAGTCCGTGAAAGCGGTATTTGACGCCCTTGTACATGCCGCAGAAGTCGCACCGGTTCCAGGGGCAGCCCGCCGCCACACGGATGATTACACTGCTGGCTTCGCCGGGAGGGCGGAAGAGCATGTTACCATCGCCCATGCCGTTCAATACAAATTGCAGTAGTTTACCACGCAGCCCCATGATCACTCCCTGGAAAAACGATTAAGACCAACCTTCCCGTCCATTTTATTTCCATGATAGAAAGTCCAGACTGAGAATCAATATTAATGAAGCCAGCGACAACTTTGCCGTTCTATTGAACGGCCTCTACAACGGATGCTGGTGTAGTGGCGGTTCGCCCGCCGGCATCGCTGGGCGAAGCACTGCGGGCAGGGTAGAACCGCAATAGATTGTCCACCGAAGGCGGATCCCTGGCCGACTCGGGTAAGCCGCCTCTGGCGGAATATTCCCATACGTTGAATTACAGGGCTACAAAACATTGGCATTGTAAATTAAAACCGTATATGAGAATAATACCGCTGATCTTGATAACGCTGCTCAATTTAAACAGCAAAAAGCCATTTTTGAAAGGGAAATTGAGATGCTTAAAAAATTAATAGCCTGCGGAATGTCGGCATTTATATCCATGAACCTCCTGGCGGATTTCCCCTCCGATTTCAAAGCGGCCAAGGAACAATACACCAGGCAGGAAAACCAGCAGGCTCATGAAGCCTTTTTAAAGCTGGCGGACGCCGCCCCCACCCCGAAATCAAAGGCCCAGTGCCAGGCCTGGGCCGCGCTGGCCCTCGCCCGCCAGGGACAATGCGACCAGGCCATCGAGCTGGCAAAAAAGATTGAGCTCAAGCCCGTTGCAATTCACTGCCGGATGGAAATTATGCTGGAAAATAAAAAGTTCAAGGATCTTATCGAGGCGTTCAAGGATGAAGACATCGGCGCCTGGCCGGATTACCTGGTCCACCACGGGTTTTACAAGCGCGGCTCGGCCTACAGGGCGGCCGGCGACAACCAGTCCGCCGCCGGGGACCTGGAAAAAGCCGTTGAAAACGGCGTAACCAGCGATCGGTTTTTGGCCGTTGCCTGGGGAGACCTGGGCGGCGTTTACCTGGCACTCAAGCAGGACGACAAGGCGCTGAACGCCTTCCGCCAGATTGAGACCGTCACCACCGACAGGACATCCTACATCTTTCCCAGCGCCATCCTGAACATAACCGGGATACTGATCAGGCAGGGCAAACCTGACGAAGCGATAACGGAGCTGAAAAAACTGGATCTCTCCAAGTCTTCCGGGACATACAAGTTCCAGATCCTGAAAGCATACGGCGATATTTACCTCGGGCAGGGCAAAAAGGACGAAGCCACTGCCCAATACAAGGAAGCGCTGACCGTGACAAATGCCCCGAAGAGTTACCTGGACGATTTAACAAAGAAACTGAACGAAATATCCGGCAAGTAAGGGAAAACTTTATTATGCAGAACACGAAAATACTTGTTCCGGCATTGCTCGTTATGGCATTGGCCTGTTCAGCCTGCGCGGATATTGAACTGGTAAAGAAGGGTAAACCCGCCGCGGACATAGTCATCAGCACCAACACCAGCACCATTCTCAAGTGGGCGGTCCTGGACCTGCAGGAGCACCTGGAAAAAATGTCCGGGGCAAAGCTGGATATTGTCACTTCTCCCGCGGAAAACGTCAAAAATCACATATACGTGGGCGAGAGCGAGCACACAGAAAAGCTCGGGTTCAAGCTGGGCGAATTCAAGAACAGCGGGTTTAAGATCGTGGCGAAGGAAAATTATGTGATCCTTGCCGGGGTTGACATCCAGAGGCCAAGAACCCGTTTTGGCAGTCAGGGCGCGGCGTTGACAAACTGGCAGGAATTCTGCGGAGAAAAATTCAACTACGGCTACGGCGGCGAGGGCAAGGGCTCCTACAATGATCCCCTGCAATTCTTCACCAATGACGATCCGGGCACCTGGTACGCGGTAGCGGAACTGCTGGAACAGCTCGGGGTGCGCTTTTACGCGCCCTACGATAACGGCACGGTCATCCCCGAAAAGAAAACCATCGAGGTCGCCGAACAGGACCTCCGGAAGGAGGCGGCCTACGCCCGCCGTGAATTCTGCTTTTACAACGTGATGCGCGAGGACGGCGAAGGAATAAAATGGTTCAAGCGCATCAAGCTCGGCAATAACAACATCATCGTTTACAACCACACTACCTACGATATTTACAGCTCGCCGGAACAGCACAAGCTGCACCCGGAATACCTGGCCGGCGACGCGAATGGCAAGCCCTACTCCGGCTATCCCTCCGGCAAGGGCATGCCGCGCTATACCAACCCCGGATTCCGCAAGGCCGCCGCGCTTTACATGAACAAGATGTTCGAGGCCATCCCCGGCCTCTCGGCCATCTCGATCGGCTCCCCGGACGGCGGCGTGCGGATGGACGCGCGCGATGAAAACCTGTACGGCAACCCGACCAACTCGCTCACCCAGAAAGCGTCCCAATATGTCTGGGATTTCCACATGTTTCTCTGCAAGGAACTTAAAAAATCCCATCCGGACAAATACCTCCTCTACTTCACCGGGTACGGCGCCAATGAAATCCCGGAAAATATCGTTGAATTCCCGGACAACCTTCTCCTGACCTACGGCAACTCCGGTGCCAGCATGGTCCTCGAAGAAGTGTCCCGGGAAAGGCTGGATTTCCGTAAGCGCTGGCAAGCCAAGATGAAGACCCTTAACAAAGGACCGATGTGGGATTATTTCCTACAGTACCGCACTTCCGATAACCCGCGCTACCCGGTCTTTTACACCGGGGAATTGCAGAAAGAGATGCAGGAAATGCTGCCGTACTGCGACGGCAAGTTCATTGAAATCCAGCCCGGGGAATACCGGGTGGAAGGTGAACAAAATCCCTATTATATAAAATACCCCCGCAGCCGGCTGGCAACGCACGGCCTGATCCACCTGATGGTCTACTGGCAAAGCAAGCTCTTCTGGGATCCATATATTGACCGCAAGGCGATGCTGGAGGAATATTACAACCTCTTTTTCGGGCCGGCCAAAAAGGAGATGAAGGAGTTCCACGAGTTTGCCGAAGAAGTCTGGATGCGCCAGGAATCGCGGAGCGTGACCGCCACGAGCGGCTTCCTGAAAGAACGGGATGTAGACCGCTTTTTTGAAATTCTCAAGCGCGCCCGGAAGAAAGCCGGTCAGGATACGGTTTACGACAGGCGCATAGCCCAGATGGAAGGTGAAATGGAATCGCTTAAAAAACTTTTCCCAAACCTGAAGCGCTCCGGGCCGGAAGTTCGCCTCTACACCACCGAATTGCCCGTGACGATTGACGGTGACCTGGCAAAGCCGTTCTGGACCAACCTGCCCTCATGGCACATGATGGGCGACCTGGTCACCGGCGAAATCCCGGATAAAAACCAGACCCTCGTCTCGTTCCGCTGGCCCTACAGCAGGGCTGAGCTGGTGGTCGCGGTCATCTGCAAGGAATCAAGGATGGATAAGATAGTCGCCAGCTCGAAGAACAACGATGACCCCGGAATAGCCAGGGACGACGCCGTGGAAATTTACCTTGCCACTCCGGAAAGATCGTATTTCAAAATCGTGGTCAATTCCGAGGGGAAAGTATGGGATGAAAGCTATGACACGACCATTGTTGCCCGGGACACCCTGCCGACGCTCTGGAATCCCGGGATCAAGGCGGTGGCCAGGAAGGAGAAAAACCGCTGGACCGTGGAGATGTCCATCCCTGTAAAAGATTTCGGATCATTAGGCCCGGCCAAGCCGTACGTCTGGGGCATCAATGTCTGCCGCCGCCGCCTGGCCGGCGGCGAGCCGGAAGAATCCGCCCTGGTCCCGACCGGGACCACCAATCTTCTTGAACTCACCAAACTGGGCAATCTCTGGGTGAGATATTAAAATGTTTTTTTATACTTAATGCCAATGAGCCCGGAAAATTGCTATTTTCAGAATACCAGTTTACCAAGTGTGTTAGTGTCCGTCACGCCCGGGGCGTCGCTCCAGAGCATATATTGACCCTGGTCAACTTTTTTCCTGGCTGCGTTGAAGCCCCAAGCCTCTCCCGCCGCGGGCGCCTTGGCTCCGAAATCGGAGAACGGGATCTTGAACCACGCCGTCCAGATCCTTCCCGCCAGGCTATAAGGGCCTTTTTTTCCGCTGGTACTGAAGGCGAACTCCCACTTGCCGTTCCACTTAACGTCCTCGGTCATCCGGTTGCTCTTGTCCGGCGTATAGACCGAATCGTAGTGCGAGTCTTCGACCGGATTGGCCGCCAGTCGGTAGACCTTACCGCCCGAATCCGGCGGCATTATCCCCAGCTCGACATATTCTTGCGTGAATATTTTCCCATCCGGCTCTTTCTTATACATGTCTTCCGGGTGTTGCGAGGGAGACAGGCTGTCAACGCGGACATAGAGATTATCCTTGTCGCGGAGGAAGCCCTCAGAGCTGTCAAAGCGCTGGGGATAGCGGAAAATGATATTGAAACGGAATTGGAGCTGACGCGGTACGGCGAAAGCATGAAGCTCTCCCTGTTTTTGCCTGATTGCTATGAATTTGACCGCGGCGGCCCGGGTGAATCACATCGCCAGGTCGGGCCATGACGCGATCTTGCCGGTTCCGATCCGCGGCATGCGGGCAAGCGACCTTTGCCTGGAACAGGGGGAAAAAGTGCCCGGCTGTTATCCGCCTGTTACGACCGCCTATGATACCTGCCAGATACTGGCCTGGCTTGCCAGGGAACGGAGGGATTTTCAAGAGCAACTAACCTGGCAGAGCCAGATCCCCGGCTTAATGAGCAGCCTGCTGAACTAAAAAGGATTTTAAAACATTTCCCCGGTCGCGATCCCTGGGATAAAAACAAGAACCTTTTATGAAATCCCAAAAGCCAGGGCAAACATGTCGTACCATTCAAAGTCGCTTGGCGCCCTCCGGGATAGAAGCGCTGAGAAAAGACAAGAAAGATTGTTTGCGCTTGGCGAGGGAACTTCGGAAGGCGAATCCCCGCAAACAACACGCGAAGATACCTGTCGACCTGTCCCGATCATTGGATATCGACCCGACCAGTTAATGTATGGAGAGTAAATCTTGTATACTGTTTAGTATACGGTGTACGTGATTATCAAAACATGGGATAAAATGGGATGATCATGATTATTTGGATAAAGATTCGATTTTGATTTTTCTTGAATATGAATCCGCCGGGCTGATGAATTGGTTGCCATCCCCTGCCCTAATGGCGGCACGTCACATAAAGCCGGCAAGATTCAACTTGTCTGCGCCAGGCATAATTTTGGAAAATGGGACAGGATTGAATAGATCCGCGAAAGATATCTCCATCGGTTTTTGAATTAATGTGTAACGTTTGGATTTATCACGCTTTTAGCATGACCTGGCCCCGTTTGCTTGACCGCCGTTTATTACCAGGTCTTTTGACCATCGATCTGACCGGGACATTGGATGGGTGTAAATCTCGTATACTGTTTAGTAAACGGTATACAAGATCATCAAAACATCTGAATAAATTGTATGATCGGTGATTTTACCTGATTGAAATAATGAATTAATTGAATGAATCATGATTTTTTGGATATGGACTCTGTTCGCCCTCCTGGCTTTCACGGTCCACAGTTTCCGTCCGGAATATATCCTGCCTAATAACATGATTACGGTCGCTTTGCAGGTGCTCGGGATCTTCTTCGGCTCCAAGGCCTCGAAATACGTCTGCGAAAGGCGCTCTGCTGCCGATAATATCGATCCCGGGCGGGAGAAGCTGATTATCGACATGATTTCCGCCAAGGGACAGGTGACGCGGCAGGCCGTAGTCGATGAGCTTAAAGTATCAAGCACAACCGCCTACCGGATCCTGCAGGGGATGGAGGGTAAAAACCTTATCCAGCGCAAGGGTGAAGGGCGAGGGATTTATTATATCCTGCCTTAAGGATTAACGGCGGGACCATGCCGATGGCATGGCAGGCATGGTTGTTTACCACGCTATAAGCGTGGTCCCCGCCCTACCTAAGGCGGAATTTCGCAAGCACAGCGGGACCATGCCGATGGCATGGCAGGCATGGATGTTTACCACGCTATAAGCGTGGTCCACGCCCTACCTTTTTCATCAGGAACGGCGGGACAAGGCTGTCCCCGCCCTACCATCGTTCATCACGCAGAAAAATAGCACTGCACTTTGCCATCCCGAGGCAGCCTCGGGAGTGTTTCCCTTGCCGTGTTATAACTTTGCGTTTCTTTGCGTTTCAAATCGAGCCATATTGGTCAATTAAACCGTAATTAATCGTTTCATTGCGGGTCTTTGCGGGTCATACCTGAGGACGGAGGACATCCGCCTACGCTATGAAGCTTCGGCGCGACACAGGAGTGGAAGACAGAGGACGGAGGACATCCGCCTACGCTATGAAGCTTCGGCGCGACACAGGAGTGGAAGACGGGGGGCAGGCTCCATATTTCTCCGGTTGAATTATTTTTATTTTTTGCTTGCCTTATTCGCTATTCGCGAATAGCGTATGTCTATGTCGATGAAGCCACAAGATATATTAGTTACACTTAAATTGCTGGTTTCGGGATGGCCAAAATCATTTGCGGATCTTGGACAGCAATTAGGTATGAGCGTGTCTGAAGCCCATGAGGCATTCAAGCGCGCAAGGCAGTCCGGGCTCATCCACCCTGACAGTAAGCAGCCAAATAAAGCGGCTTTGGCAGAGTTTCTCGTGTCCGGTTTGAAATATGTTTTTCCAGCTCAACCCGGATCCCGCTGCCGCGGCATGCCGACCAGCTTTGCTGCCAAACCTCTAAGTGACGAATTTATGTCTTCCAATTCATCTCCCTTCCAAGATGACGATTTCCCCGTTTGGCCGGATCCTGAAGGGTTACAGCAGGGATATGAATTAAAACCTCTATATCGTTCGGTTCCTGCCGCCGCCCGAAATGATTCAAAACTATATGAATGGCTGGCTTTAGCTGATGCGTTAAGGTCCGGACGAGCCAGGGAAAGGGAGCTGGCGGCAAAGATTGTCCGCAAACGCCTGGCATCGGCATGAAAAAAATAGATGAAGATAGTGTTGTTCTTGTGGCCAAACGGCTTGAACCGCTCGGGATGAAATGCGCTTTTACCGGCGGGGCCATTATCGGTTTACTGCTGGATTATCCCAAACTGACACCTCCGCGCGCAACAAAAGATGTGGATGTCATCATAGAAGTTATGACGCGGATCGCTTATACAGATTTAGAAAATAAACTGAGAGGCTTGGGATTTCGACATGACATGTCGGAAGATGCGCCAAAATGCAGATGGATTGTGGACGGGATCAAAGTAGATATAATGCCGGTGGACGATCCTGCCGGGGAATGGCGGGTAAAATGGTTTGACCTTGCGCTCAAGACGGCTATTCCCAGAACAATAAAGGACTTTCCCATCCCTGTTGTAACGGCGCCTTGCTTAATTGCAACCAAGCTGGAAGCCTTCACTGATCGTGGCCAGGGAGACTTCATGGGAAGTCACGATATGGAGGACATAATTACGGTTGTGGATGGCCGCGCAGCACTGGCGGATGAAATCCGTGTTGTCCCCATCGAGCTTCGAAAATATATTGCCGACAAAATTAAAAACTATTTAAAAACCCCCGCGTTCATTGACAGTCTGCCCGGCCATATAGCATATGACTCCGTGGGCCAAAAACGGCTCCCTTTGTTGCGCCAACGATTAGAAACGATTGCACGAACAGATTAAGACTGCCGCTATGAAAAAGAGACTCACTTTGCACGACAAGGCTTTCCTCGCGCTGAAAAAAGCGGTGCGCGGCGTGGTGAAGCGTCACCGGGAATCCGGCCGGCCGCTCGCCGTCTGAAAAGACGGGAAGGTTGTCCGGCTGCCGGCCGATCAGATTTGAAGCGCGACCGAGTCGGCATTTGCAGCTTCCGTGGTAAATATTTTTCCTGCTGCCAACGATATCCTGGATCATATATAAGATAACCACGGAGGCCCTTCTTCGCTCAGAAGCTACGCAGGGCAGGCACAGAGTCACGGAGTAAAAGCGCACGGAGAGTTTGTCAAATTTAGCTCCAGCAATATGCTGTCTCAAAATTTGACAAAACGGTTCTTTTCTGGAGGAGGATTGGAGGCTCCTGCATAACTCCATTGACAAGTAGCTCTTCCCCTGCGCGTGATTACTGTTGCTCATTTTAATTCTTTACATGAAACCCAATCTGCTTGCGCGGCGGTTCGGGCGGGTTCATCAACTGCCGAATTGCTTCGACAATGGATTTGATCGCCTGGTCATGGCCGGTTATTCTGGATTCAAGCTCGGCCAGTTTCCGCGTAAGCGCCGCACTGCTGCCCAGCCAACGCCGCATTTTTACAAATGCTTCAATGATCCGAATACTCATGGCTACCGCCCGTTTACTGTTTATCACGTTGGCTGCCATAAGGACACCATGCTCGGTAAAGGCATATGGCAGATACTTGATATTATAGCCGCGTTTCAAGGTCACAAATTGTGATCTTGAACGCCGTTGATGTTCGGCTTCGGCTTTTGTAAGTTGAAACATAAAGCCTTCCGGGAATCGTTCATTATTACGCTTAACGGCTTGGTTCAAGACTCTTGTTTCGACCGCATAAAGCATAGCCAAGTCAGAATCCAATATGACCTTCTGCCCACGTATCTGACAAATGACTGATTCTATGGCCGGCGTTCTAACCGGGGCGTTGTGGTTGTCCATAATTTGAACCCTCGGGGTTCGAATCTAATTTTTCAATCTTTCGAATTGATCGGAGCCAATAATATCGCGGTATTTTCACCCGTTGAGTTTGCATAAAAGCATGTCCGATAACCGCCCTTCCTTGATGAGCTTTACTATCGTGGATAACGCGTCAATCATAGTTTTCTCCCAAACTCCCACCAGCGGGGGTTGGCTATCCCGGGCAGGAGCATCTGGCCGTTATCTTCGGCCAAACGGAACTCGTGCCCGGAAGATTGAATCCGGCGGTCAGGGTCATCCTGATCTTTCAAGGCAATCACGCCGTAATCAAGAAGGATGCGGAGGATGGCCTCCTTCCACTCGTTAATCCATGTCAATCCTGTCATATTCATCACGCCCTCCTTCCCGTTACGCCTTATCTCATTATTATCTATTATATTCATCACGTTTTCCACCTGCCCTATGAACAGACCGATTTCATTGTTACGCGAAAAAAATAACACAGGGGGAGGGACAGATAGTGTCCGGGTGAAAAATATTTTTAAAAATCATTCTGTTCTTGCAAAATCCCCATATATTCCTGAAGATAATTCCAATCAAGGTGTTTTGCCGTGCAGAAGTTCAAACCCCAATACAGGCGGCTTTTGTTCATCGACCGCAAGATCAAGGAACGCTCCTACCCCAACTGCGTCAGGCTGGCCGAAGAATGGGAAGTAAGCGACAAGACCATCCAGCGGGACATTGAATACCTGCGCGACCAGCTCGACGCGCCCATCGCCTACGATCCCCTCAAGCACGGGTACTTCTACACCGAGCCGAGCTTTTCACTGCCGGCCATGAGCTTAAGCGAAAGCGACCTTTTCTCCGTATGCGTGGCCCAGACCGTATTAAGCCAGTTCCGGAACACGCCCCTTTTTAAAAAGCTCTCGTCGGTGTTTGAAAAGATCCGCGACTCATTGCCGGACAAGACGGCGGTCCACCCCTCGTGGATGGACGAGCGCATCCTCGTGTTCCCCGAGCCGGCCACGAAAGTCAACGCCGCGATCTGGGACACCCTGGCCAAGGCCATCCGGGACAACCGCCGCCTCAGCATCACGCACGCCCCGCCGGGCGGTAAAGGGACCGACGCCAGCCCGAGGACCGTTGATCCTTATTACCTGGTCAGCTACAAGGGCGAGTGGTATCTCAGCAGCTACTGCCACTTGAGAAAGTCCATCAGGACGTTCGGGGTTTCGCGCATAACGAAAGCCGCGATCCTGGATGAATCATTCAGCATGCCGGCGAAGATGACAAAAGAGCGCATGTTCGGCGACCAGTTCGGGATTATCTGGAAGGACAAGTTTCACAAGGTCAGGATCAGATTTGCTCCCGAGGTGGCCCCTTACATCCGGGAGCGCCAGTGGCATCCTATGCAGAAAATCAAAGACCTCCGGACCGGCGGGATTATCGTTGAATTCACGACCAATCATTTAAACGAAGTTAAGGACTGGGTCCTGTCGTGGGGTCCGAACGCGACCGTCCTCGGTCCCCCCGCCCTGGTGGAGAAAGTATGCCGGGAGCTGAAGAAGGCGGGGGAGAACTATCGGACCCCCCGTCGTTCGCCTCTGGCGTAACTATGGGGGGCATCCGCCTACGCTATGAAGCTTCGGCGCGACACAGGAGTGGAAGACAGAGGGCGGAGGACGGATGACGGTAGACGGTAGACATCCGCCTACGCTATGAAGCTTCGGCGCGACACAGGAGTGGAAGATGGAGGACATCCGCCTACGCTATGAAGCTTCGGCGCGACACAGGAGTGGAAGACAGCCCTTCGGTCGCAAGATAAAACAAAGCATATCAAGACAGGAATTTATATCCTGTTTAACGTACACACCGAAGGCAATCAGGATGCGCAAAAAACGCGCGCGCCGAAGAATCCGGACGCGACCAGATCAGCGCAGCAACGGCGGTGAAATAAATGCCGGCGGACTCGGTTTGAATTAGTGTTGATTTTGTAAACTATTAGTTTACATCGGTTGTACCAAGTCAAACCATGGCGGACATGACCTGTCGATCTTCTTTCCTCTTTTCACTGGCTTTTCCGGATATGCCCTGATACAAAACTACCGGAGCAACGCGATAAGATGCGACCCCCTTGTTTCAGGCGT
>Ga0351909_1065_pt1 | contig 37454 bp, 30 predicted proteins | sample TotcelHT113001L4_FD_206864 | JGI IMG/M metagenome (GOLD analysis project Ga0351909, IMG submission 206864) | Enriched cells from coal bed in the Powder River Basin, Montana, United States - Total cells T11 rep1 HSBNCT.T11.300.1.L4 ... | reverse complement strand
AACCACTGGCGGCGCGTGGTCAACGACGTCCCTGTGGTCCCAGGGTAGCCGCTCCGCGGCAACCCTGGGCTGGAGGCCGGAACCGCGTTGCGGTTGATGCCGGATGATCGCTGCTAACATTTGTGTCATGCTGGACCGCTGCTTAATCCCACACGTACCGTTCGTCGAACTCCACGTCATGCTTGCGGAACAATCCTCGAACTTCGTCCTGATACGTCATCCTTCGGTGATGTAGCTCTTGGCCATCAATATATTCCATGACGCGGTCTCGGTTCGAATGGCTCACGGAGAAAACTCCATAACCATGCTGCCAATGAAATTCGCGATATTCTTCACCCCGTTCATGCACCCAGATCGAGGAAACCCGCTTCAGTTCTTTCACCCAGTCGGCAATCGTGTGCGTCCGCGCAAATCGCGCCAGAAGATGAACGTGATCCTCGACTCCGCCGACACGGAGCGGCGCACACTCCAAGGTCTTGGACACCCCGCCAAGGTACTCGTGCAGTCTCTGACGGAACGCTGTGTCACGCAAGAATGGGGCGCGGTCTTTCGTGGAGAAGACCAAATGCAGGTAGATAGCAGCCAGAGACTGTGGCATGTGAACCCCTTTTATGTAATGGCATGAAGTCGTCAGGGACGCCAGTTGTGAAGATCACGAATCGCGGCCGCGAGCATCCGGAAATCCGGACCCCCGTCGTCACCCGCCATACCCCAAGCCCTCCAGGTTCGAGCGAATGGCCTTCTCCAGCTTCCGCGACTCGGCAAACTGCTCGTACAGCGTGCCGGTCAGCCGCTTCAACTTCTCATCGAACGGCTCGTCGTCATCCTCCACCGCCTCCGCGCTGACGTAGCGGCCCGGCGTCAGCACGTACCCGTGTTCAGCGATCTCCGCCGTCTTGGCCGATTTACAGAAGCCGGGGATGTCCTGGTACTTCTTGACACCCTCACCCCGGCCCTCTCCCGTCGAGGGAGAGGGAGTAAGGCGGTCGCCGCACCAAGCGTGGTACGTCCCGGCAATGCGGGCGATTTCCTCGTCGGTCAACTCTCGATGTACCCGGTCGATCAGCACCGCCAGCTTGCGGGCGTCGATGAACAGCGTCTCGCCTGCGGAGCGGATCGAACGGGGGCATCGGGGGTGAATCCCGGGCTTGGCGGGAAACCCCGGACGGGCAGGCACGGCGGGCCGATTGCTGACCCGTATTTCGGCCAGGAACGCGGCACGGGTGGCAAGGTGGGGGCGGAGCGGTCGCTGCTCGCCAACCACCCTGATCGCGTTCATTCCTCGTCGAAAAAAAGCGGTCTCAGCCCTCGCTGAAATGGTCCGCTGTCAAACGGCCCACCGACCAGCCTCCGGATTGTCGCAAAATCACCATGATCGTGCTGTTGAAATTCGAGTCGATACACCAGATGCTGCCTTTGTGCTCATCGTACGCCAACGCCATCCAGACGTGAGACGAATTGGCACACTTGTCGCCGTGGATCATCCCGTTTTTGGCAAACGCGATCAGGTTGTGGCTGTTGTGGGAGTAGCGTGGGAGCGCGGCAAACGGTCGAACTGCCCACCGGTAGCCCGCCTCGCAATTCGAGTCGTAGTAACTCCGGCCGTTCTCTTTCCGCCAATACTGCTCGAAGTACCGGACGATGATCCGTCGGCGCCCACGGGCCTCCACGCAGTCTCCTGACGTCGCCGTAAAGTACGGACCGGGTATTCGCTGTTTGTCGTCGATCGCCGCGCACAGGCGGTACATGGCGCCAGGCCTGATACTCGCGTGACGCACCTCCGCTCGGCCGTCCTTGAGCTCGGCTTGGATCGTGTGCGTGTCCGCCGAATTGTTGAGGCACGTCAATTTGACCTCCAGTTTGCCACTGATCGGCTCATCCAGGACAATTGGGATGTAGTCCGCTGCGTCGATTTTCGCGATCTCGTCCCAGTCGTAGATCGCGGACGAAGTCGGCAAGCGGAGGTACTGGTCGTCGTAGACCTGTCCGTAGCTCGTATTGCCGGACGAGCTGTACGATCGCCGCTGACGCGCGCCCCGTGGCCACGCCATGGCAGTTTCCGTGACAACGAATGTTAACAACAAACAGACGGTCAGATTCTTGCAGTTCATGTCAGCTCCTTGATGGTGTGGTTTGGCCGCGATTACCGGGTGCCGAGAGCGATCCACTAAAGCGTGAGCTGCAAGGCGGTTGGCAATTCGTGGCAAACGGTGGGTGGGCAGTTGGGCAGGCAGGTGACTTTAGCCATACGGCGTCAAGTTTGCGGCACAGTGTATCAGGGTGTTAACGAATTGGCGAGCGGGGGGAGCTTCGTTCTGGAAAATGCCGGTGAATCTCGCTGAGAAGAGTCGAAAAAGAATGGCACCGTCGAATCGGGAGGTTTTCTGGGACGGCCCAGCGGTGTGGAAAGCGCGTTGCCGGACGCTTGACGGTCAATCCAAGCGTCTGACCATTTGACAGCTGGCTGCGTTTCAATACAATATGTGCAGTTGCAGCACTCCACGTGGGGTGCCTGAACGTACAAGTCGGTTCCGGCAATGCCCTCCCGGGCGATTGACCCGCTTTCGCCGCTTGTCAGCGACACGTTTCCGTTTCCTACCTAGTGCGAGAGCGATGCTATGTCTACCCTTTTGTTTGCTTTCGGATTTCCCGGCGGCATGGAACTGGTCATTGTTTTGATCATCATGTTGATTCTCTTCGGCAATCGACTGCCCAGCGTGATGCGGAGTCTTGGCGCCAGCGCCCGTGAATTCAAGAAGGGGGCGGAAGGCATCGGCGAAGACATCGACGAGGCGAGCAAGGCCAATCCGAAGGAGTCGCCTTCGAAATCGCTGAGCGATTGAGCCCATGGATTCGGCGCGCAAGAGTCGAGTCGCAGGCCAAGTTACGCTCGGGCGAATACTCCCCTGTCGGTTTCGTGTCGTCCCCCTGGATGACCGCTTCCCGCCGGAATCGTCCGGGCTCTTTCGCTTACTCCTACCGACGAGGGATCATTCATGTTTGGTCTTGGGATTCCTGAATTGGTGATTGTCGGCATCATTGCCGTGCTGTTGTTCGGCAAGCGTTTGCCGGAGGTCGCCAAGTCATTCGGCAAGAGCTACAACCAATTCCGGCGAGGTTTGTCCGATATTCAATCGCAAATCAACATGTCGGACGTCTACTCGACGAACCACACTTCGTCTAGCTATTCGTCGTCAAGCTCAAGTCCCGAGTATGACGATTACGAAGCGGTTTCCGCGCCGAAGTTCGAGCCTCCGCCGGCCGAACCTCAAGTCGAATCCGCTACGGAACCAGCGCCTGATACGACGCCTGATGCGACCTCCGAAGCTGATCGACCGCGAGAGATCGCCTAGGAGTACAGCGCCATTGCAGAATCGACATCCCGCAAGAGGGGATGCCTCAGATCAGAGCGTCATGAGCATCGTGGCGGGCGTTTCGCGGATTTTGGGCCGATCGCAAATAGGCCCACCGCGCCGGATTCCCTAGCCATCGTGGCCCGATTCTGCCGATACCTTACGGATGATGTGAGGATGCTGGAAGGCAAGCACGCCCGCTGTCGATGATGGAGGCAGCGTTTCGGATGGTTTATCACGACAACCACCGCTCGGTGCTGCCACTTGGGCAACGTCTGCGGTGCCACCGGAGAGCATCGCCCAAAGGTTGGGCTGACATGGATTGGAAAGCCAAGCTGGTTACGTCGGCGGTCACGATCTGCGCTGCTTTGGTGGTTGTGTCCCTCCAAGGCTGTATGTCGGGGACTTCGACGGCGCCTGCCACTTCGATCGGTGATAAATCGCGGTCGGACGAGGAATCCACGGAAAAGGAAGTCCGACGTCAGCCGACAATTCTGCGCGCCGAAGTCGCCACGCCTCCCACTGCGGAGTTATCTGAGGAGGGGACGAAGTTTTTTTCCGCGTCGGATTTTCGCTCTGCGAACGAAATTCTGCCCGTAGCGGGGAATCCCCAGATTGCCGATCTGTTGCCTGTTCCGTCACTGGACGGCCCTCCACGCAACCAACGTTAGGTCGGTTCACGAGGTCACACCCCCCAGCGGGCGGTTGGTTTTAGCGTAGCGACAGGCGGTTTGCCGGTCGTTTGGCCCGAAAGTCAAATGATTGGAAGCCAATGACCTGCGGCACTCGAAGCAGGTTGGCAAGCCGATTCTACGACGACACCAGCAAGTCCCCAGGATGGCGGGATGGGTTGCGGTGGCGGACGGCAAGCTCGGTTGCGAACGTTGGCCGCGTTTGGTTACGATGGTTGAATGAGTCAAGACAAGCAATCTGCGTCCGTGCAGCGGATCGTATCGGGTGGGCAGACCGGTGTGGATCGAGCGGCCCTCGATGCCGCGATCGCACTGGGTATCGAGCATGGCGGCTGGTGTCCGCAGGGGCGGATTGCCGAGGACGGCGTGATCCCGGCGGATTACCAGCTGCGTGAAGCGGCATCCTCCGAGTACCCTGTCCGCACGGAACGGAACATCGTGGATTCCGATGGTACGCTAATTCTGTTTCGCGGACGCCTGTTCGGCGGGACCGACTTGACTCGGCGGCTGGCGGTGAAACTTGGAAAACCCTATCTTTTGATAGATCTTTCGACCCCCCTTGATACAGCGAGTGTTCGCCAGTGGCTGTTGAAAAACGAAATCCAGGTGCTCAACGTCGCCGGGCCGCGCGAGAGCAACTGTCCTGGCATTTGGCAGCTTTCGTTGGATTTTCTCCGGCTGCTTCTGTCGGAACCGCCCGCGCTCCACCTTGACCCTTGACGATTGAAGCGATACATTCCTGGATTACTTGGATGTGTCCCACGCGCGAGGCCCCCGATACCTCGACATGGGCAGCCTTCTGTTTTCGACCTTTTTTTGATGCTTGCGGTGGGCGAAGGCATTGACCTGTATACGGTTACGTACCGTATATGACCTCAACGCAGCGAAGGAGATTACCTGTGGCAGATTCGCTTGTCAAAGAACTTGTGGACGCGGGCGTACACTTTGGGCATCGTGCCAGTCGTTGGAATCCCAAGATGGCGCCGTACATTTATGCCCGCAAAAACCTCATTCATATTATTGATATTCGCGAAACCGTTCGCGGGCTGTTGCGGGCGAAAAAGTACCTGACCCAAGTCGCGGCCGGCGGCAGCTTGATTCTGTTCGTGGGAACGAAACGTCAGGCCAGCGAGGCCATCGAACGCGAGAGCCTGCGTTGCGGCATGCCTTTTGTCAGCGAGCGTTGGTTGGGGGGCTGTCTGACGAATTTCCGCACGGTCCGCAGCCGCTTGGGACGTTTGGAGGAGTTGGAGGCGCTGCGCAGCGGCGAGGAATTGGCGACCTACTCCAAGAAGATGCAATCCGCGCTCAGCCGTGAATACCGCAAGATGTACCGCAATCTGAACGGAATCCGCACGATGAACCGGCTGCCCGAGTGCCTCGTGGTGGTGGATCCCAAGAAGGAAAAGAACGCGGTTCAAGAAGCCCGGAAATTGGGCATTACCACGGTGTCCCTGATTGACACGGACTGTGACCCCGACCAAATCGACCTGCCGATCCCCGGCAACGATGACGGCATTCGTTCGATTGAGTTGATCTCGCGGCAGTTGGCCGACGCGATCCTCGCCGGTCGAGCGGCTTCGTCAGCCCGCCGCGAAACAGACGATGGTCCCGCCGCGTTGGCGAGCAAAGAGTCGAGCGAAATGGACGCCGAAGCGAATTCATAGAATCCCGCCTCGAATCCGCCCTTGGCTCAGGCTGCCGAACAAGGCGACTTGCCGAGGGCGGCCGTATTTCCCTTCATGGTGTGAGGCCCACGTAAGCCCTTCACCCCCATCAGATTACTAGACCAGGAGATAGATGCATGGTCGCGATTAGTGCGGCTGAAGTAAAGGCTCTTCGGGAAAAGACCGGATTGCCGATGATGGACTGCAAACAAGCGTTAGCCGAGTGTCAGGGCGATGCCGAAGCGGCGATTCGCTGGCTTCGCGAGCGAGGCGCTCATGTTCTGACCAAGCGTTCCGACCGCGAAACGGCCTTTGGACGTTTTGGCCTTTTCACCAGTTTCGATCCGCCGGTGGGCGCGATGGTCGAACTGAAGTGCGAAAGCAATCCGGTCGCGCAGAACCTGGAAGTCATCCAGTTGGCGAACGACCTGGCCTGCCAATTGGCCACCGGACCGGGTGCCCAAACGGCTGATCAACTGCTCGACCAGCCTTCGCCGAGCAAGCCCGGAATGACGTTGCGAGAGCAAAAGGACGATCTGTTCAATCGCATCCGCGAAGTCTTCAACGTGGGCCGGATGGTTCGGATTGACGCCGCGTGCGGCGGTTACACCCACAACGCGACGACCATCGCGGGCGTTCTGCTGGAGGTCACCGGAGGCACCCCCGAACTGGCCAAAGATATTTGCATGCACATTACGGCCATGCGGCCTTTGGCGCTGGGACGCGATGACCTGGACCCGACCGAGATCGAACGAGAACGCGAGATCTTGCGCGAAGCGGCGATTCAAGAGGGCAAGCCCGAAAATATCGTCGACAAGATGGTCGAGGGCCGGCTGCGCAACTTCTTCGCCGAGAAAGTTCTGCTGGAACAGCAGTTCGTCAAAGGCGACAAGGACACAGTTGGTACAATCGCTGAACAGAACGGGATGACGATCAACCGATTTGTCCACTGGGAAATCGGTCAGAAGTAGGAGGCTGCACCGTTGCCTCTTCGCTGCGGTTGCGTGCTCCGTCCCCTGGGGAACGCCACGCAGCAACCGCTTCGATTTGATCCTGCTTACCACGGAGGCCTTACGTCCTATGCCTGAACAACCAGCAGCGTCTGCCGTTCGACCTTTTCGCCGCGTCGTGCTGAAACTGTCCGGGGACAGCTTCACGCGGCCCGGGGAGCGTGGCATCAGCATGGAGGAGGTGCTGCACATCGCCCGCGAGATTCAGCAGGCTTGCAGCGCGGGCTGCGAGACGGCGGTGGTCATCGGCGGCGGCAACATCTTGCGCGGAGCCCAGTTCAAAGATCTTAGCTCGGCCATCCAAGAGGCGACGGCCCATTACATGGGCATGTTGGCCACGGTGATCAATGGGTTGGCTTTGCAGGATGCGTTGGAATCGTTGGGCTGTGACACACGTCTGATGTCGGCGATCCGCATGGACGGCGTGTGCGAGCCGTACATCCGCCGCCGCGCTCGCCGTCACCTGGAGAAGGGCCGGATCGTCATTCTCGGAGCCGGTACTGGTGGCCCGTTTGTCACGACGGATACCGCCGCCGCGTTGCGGGCTCTGGAATTGGGGGCCGAAGCATTGCTCAAGGCGACCCGCGTGGACGGCGTGTTCAGCGAAGATCCGGAAAAAAACCCGCACGCCGTGCTCTATCACGATCTGACCTATAGTGCGGTCCTCGAACGCAACCTGCGGGTGATGGACAGCACCGCCATTACGCAGTGCCGCGAGCACGAATTGCCCGTCCTGGTGTTCAACTACCGAAAACAAGGTAACATAATGCGCGCCGTGAACGGCGAGAAAGTCGGCACGCGGATCGCCGCCAAATAGGCCGGCGATCTCGCCTGCTTGCGGTCACGATTTGGAAATCTCCCGGGGAGCGATGCGAGATGAACGCCGAAGAAATTCTGTTTGACGTCGAAGAACGAATGGACAAGGCCATTTCCGTTCTGAAAAACAGCCTCTCGGGCATCCGCACCGGGAGGGCCAATCCCGGTCTGGTCGATTCACTCCGCGTCGATGCCTACGGTTCGATGTCACCGATCAAGCAATTGGCTTCGATCGGCGTGCCCGAGCCGACGCAGATTGTGATCCGGCCGTTCGATCCCAGCACGCTGAAAGACATCGAGCGAGCGATCATCGCCAGCGACCTGGGGTTTAATCCCCAAAACGACGGACGCCTGATTCGAATCAACGTGCCCGCGCTGTCCACCGAGACGCGGCGCAAGATGGTCGGCCGCATCAAAGAATTGGCCGAAGAGGCTCGGATCTCCATTCGCAACATCCGCCGCGACGGCAACAAGGCTGCCGATCAGGCGGAAAAGGCCAAGCAGATGAGCGAGGACGATCGCGACCAGACGAAAGAGTCGATCCAAGATCTGACCAAGTCCTACGAGGACAAGATCAACACCGTGGCCAAAGCCAAGGAAGTGGAGGTCATGGAAGACGTATGACGCGGTTGGCGGTTGCGTTCACGAGGCCGGCCGCCAAGAATCGTCTGTGGCGCGTGGGCCTCAATGGGTATTGGGGCATCGCCCGGCGCGTGATCCTTAACGGCGTGTAAGCCCGCTTCCTGGCTGTCCGGTCGGGGGGGGGTGAGTTCACGACTTGAAACGAAACTCATGGCCGACTCCGCCCCTCCTGCCGCTGGTCTTGCTGCGGACGCCGATCTCACCGGTCGCCGCTTGGGGGATTATCACCTGTTGCGACGTCTGGGGCGCGGCGGGATGGCGGAGGTCTATCTGGCCGAGCAGTTGTCGCTGGGGCGCAAGGTGGCGTTCAAGGTTCTCAAAGCACACTTGGCCGCCGACAATTCCTACGTGCAGCGATTCTTGCATGAAGCCCGCGCGGCGGCTTCGCTGGTCCATGCGAATATCGTCCAGATTCACGAAGTAGGCTGCATCGACGGCATTCACTTCATGGTCCAGGAGTACGTCGAGGGCCAGAACCTGAAGCAGTTGTTGGACCGCAAGGGAACGCTCGACGCCGTCACCGCTGTGAGCATCATGCGCCAAGTTGCCGCCGCGTTGCACAAGGCCGCGCAGCAACGGATCATCCACCGGGACATCAAGCCGGAGAATATCATGCTGTCCCGGGCCGGCGAAGTCAAAGTGGCCGATTTCGGCCTGGCGCGCGTCGAACGCGAGGGCCAGGCCGTGAATCTGACACAAATCGGTGTCACGGTGGGGACCCCGTTGTACATGAGTCCGGAGCAAGTCGAAGGACGTGCGGTGGACGGTCGGAGCGATCTGTATTCGTTCGGTGTCACCTGCTATCAAATGCTTGCCGGCCGGCCGCCCTTCGAGGGCGATTCGCCGTTGAGTATCGCCGTGCAACACTTGAAAAAAGAGCCGCCCCGCCTGGACGACCGGCGCGCCGACTTGCCCAGCGGCCTGTGCCGGATCGTGCATCGCCTGCTGGCCAAACGGCCGGAGGACCGCTATCCGACGGCTTTGGACATGGTCAAGGATTTGCGGAATGTTCCGGTTGCCGGTTTCGACGAGGCCTGGCCGTCCGGCGACGAAGCATGGGGGGCCTCCGAACTAGCGTCCGCTTCCGGCAGTCGCAGCGAGGCGACGCAGCAATTGGCCGTGGTGATGGAGCGCGAGGCGGAGGTGCTGGGCCGGCGCGGCTTCCCGGCTCGGCTGGCGGTGGTGCTGTTGCCCGCGTTTCTGTTGGGCGGCGTCGCCGCATGGACGCGCCGTCCGCCGCCGCTGCTGGCGGTTTCCGCCGGGGAATTGCCCTCGGTCGAGCGCAAAGCGACGGTTCGCGATCAGTACCTGCACGCGGCCGAAGTAGCCACGGAAGAAGCGTGGCAGAGCGTCGCGCGTTATTTTCCCCCGGGCGAAAACCAGCAGCACCAATACTACGCTTGGCGCGCCCAACAGCGGTTGGCGGAGTTGTACGTGCAGAACGACGACCTCGACCAAGCCTTGCGATGCTATGACCAGTTGGCCGATGCGGAGGCTGCCGACCTGCAGTTTCGTGCGATCGGGTTGGCCGGACAAGCCAACGTGTACATCCTTCGCGACGAGCAAAGCCTCGCCCATCAACGCCTGGCAACCTTCGTCCAGCTGTTGGATCGTTTGCCGGCGGAAGTCCGGCAGGTCATTCTGATGGAACTGCATCCTCGTCTGCGACCCGAGTTGGAACGGCTGAACCGCGACCTGCGGCCCGAATCGCCGCTCACCTCCCGGCGCGGTGAATCGTAGGCCGGCCGGCACCTGACCAACGTCTTTGCAGGCTGCTGAAACGCCATCGGCTTGCGGGCCGTTGATTTCCGCGTAGCGAATCTTGGGGCTGGGCATCATGCTGCCGAATCACAAACGCCCGTGCGACGTTGCGTCTTCGATTCGTGAATAATCCAGGCCAGCGGGCAAATCCACGCGTTGTCCGTTTCTCGCCGGGGCTTGGTTGGTGGAAACAATGATTGGCACTTCGCGCGTCCCGTGAGCGAATCATCCGCGACCGCTACTCGACATCAACTCGCCGGAAGATTGGCAGGTGGCGGTAGTAGACTTCGAGAGTGCAGACGGCCAGCGAAGTCATGTACACGCGGCCTCCGGCGGAGGCATGGTCGCCGCGCGGCTCCCAGCTGCCGGCCGCCTCGCCGCGTGTCTCTTGACTGTTCACCAGGGCGTCGCGCATCAGAAAGTTCCACCGTTCCCACTCGGGGCCGCCCACGTGGTGCAAAGCCTGGGTACCGTAGTACCAGTAGTACACGTTGGGTTTCGCCGCATCGGGCGGGTGGTTGTCGAGCAGGTAGCGGACGCCTTCCATCAGCGGCGGATCCGACTTGGTCCAGCCCAAGTAGATGCGGCACAGCAAGGCTTCGGCGGTCATCGTGTGCGTAGGCTGGTGGCCCGGCTGATAGGCGTACAAGGCGCCGTCCTTACGCTGGACGCTGTCCAGGAAATGGCTGGACAATTCGAAAGTCGCCTCCGGCACGAACAGCCGGGCGGCCCGGGCGCTCTGCATCGCCATCAGCTGCCAGCCCACGACGCTGGTGTCGCCCCGCCGCCCGCCGGCCCCCAACTCGTGGTTGGGCTGATAACGCCAGCCGCCATCGGGATACTGGGCCTGGACGATAAAGTCGATGGCCTTTTGCGCGGGCTGCCGCAGGGCCTCGTCGCCGGTCATCAAGTAGGCTTCCCCCAGCACGATCGCGCCTTGGCCGTGCGCGTACATTCCGGTGTTGCCTTGAGAATCGGCGCGCAGATCGCCATCCGGCTTCTGCTGGCCGACCAACCACCGCAAGCCGCGCGCGACGGCGTCTTTGTGGCGGCCCGACAAGTGCGTCTGGCCGGCGCCCAGGAAGGGTAGCAGCGCCAGCGAGGTGGCGGCCGAGTCGCTGCGCAGGCCGCCGTCCAGTCGCCAGCGGCCATCCGGCTGCTGTTGTTGGGCCAGCCACCGCAGCCCCCGCGCAACGGCCGCCTCGGTCAGCGTTGTGCCGCCCTCCTGCTTGATCAACTCGACCCGCACCCGCGGATCGCGCGCTACGATGGCCACGCTGCTGCCGTCGGCTTGACCGATCTCCAGCTTCAACTGTTCCAAGTCGGGCAGGTTGGGATCGGCCGTATCGACCAGCCGCAACTCGCGAGCCTCCTGGTCCGCGCGTATCACCGTCTCGCGGGTCTGCCGGTCCTGCATGTCCGCCTTTTCCGGCACGGGCAAATCAAACCGCACTTCGTCGGCCGGGTTTTCGATGGCCTCCTGCCCGGAACGGCGAACGTCTTTGCTGATGATCGCGTTCAGCCGTATGTAATTCGCGTCTTCTTCGTGGCGCGGAGTCAACAAGGCCAAGATCATCAGCACGATCAGATGAATCAGCAAACTGGTCAGCCAGGCCGGGCTGTCTTTCAGCAGCCGGAGCAGCCAAGCGCCGGGCGTCCGATGCCGAGCCAGACGGCGCCGCGGTTCGTTATAGGTCGCTTCGAGTCGCTTGGACGATGCGCCAGGCCGATCGTCCGGCGTTTCCGCAGGCGATGGCAGGGGCGAGAACGGGGCGGCGCCGACCGCAGTCGCCGGGCGAGCGGACAAACTGGGCGGCCGCCGGGCAGACGGCGTTCCGCTGGCAGGCCGCGGCGTTGCGGATCGCTCGTCGCCGGGCCTGCCGCCAGCCGCGACCGCTGAAGCCTCCCGTTGTGCCGCCTCTCGTTGCTGCAGTAACCGCAGCGCCTCGCGCTCCTGCTGCTCGGTCAACTCGATACTGGCGGCGCACCGCCAGCAGTCGGCGACCATCAGCCACACCCGCACCGACATCGGGGCTCGGCAATCCGGACAGGCGCACATCAGGGCGTCGCCTTCGAGCCAGAACATTCCCGAATCGGCCCGACCGCTGCGCGACACCAACGGGCTGTCACCATTCCCGGCCGGGGAACCATCGTCCGGCAGTGTGGGCAGCGGCTCATCGGATGCCAGATCGATCACCGCCAGCGACGAAGCGGACTCGACTTTCGACGCGGGATCGCTCTCCTTTGACGGCAAAGGCAGCAAGCGAAAGCAGAGACTGGAGTCCGAGGTAGTCTGGGTCGACATGAGCCTTTAGTTGCCGTATCGAGTCGCGGAACGGGGAACCGCTGGCCAACGCCCTGGCGGCGGTCCTGCAGGGGGCCGACGACGAAAACCGATTCTCTGCCTTGGGGGGCGTGAATGGTTCCGCGGCTTGCCCGATCGCGTTATGGTCGTTACAGTGTTTAGTCTAACGACTTACGAACCGATTGTTCAAGCGATTTGAGAGAATTCATGTTCAACGAACTGCGGCAAGCCATCGCGGAACTGGAACAGAACATGCGCAGCGTTGTGCTGGGCAAGCCCGAAGTGGTCCGCATGTGCCTGGTGGCACTGCTGGCGGGCGAACACGTTTTGCTCGAGGATGTTCCCGGCGTTGGCAAGACACTGGTCGGCAAAGCGCTGGCGAAGAGCCTGTCCGGCGATTTCTGCCGCTTGCAATTTACGCCCGATTTGTTGCCCAGCGATATCGTCGGCAGCAGCCTATTTAACTCGAAAACGTCCGAATTCGAATATAAACGCGGGCCGATCTTTGCCAACGTCGTGCTGGCGGACGAAATCAACCGAGCGCCGCCCAGGACGCAGAGCGCCCTGCTGGAGGCCATGAGCGACAGCCAGGTCTCGGTGGATGGAGTGACCCACAACCTGCCCAAACCGTTCATTGTCATCGCCACGCAGAATCCGTTCGAGTTTGAGGGGACTTACGCCTTGCCGGAGAGTCAGCTGGATCGGTTCCTGGTACGGATCTCGATGGGGTATCCGGACCGCGAGGCCGAGCGCCAGGTGCTCGCCACGCATCGCGAGGGCGAACCGGTCGAGCTACTGAAACCGGTGCTGTCCAGTTTGCAGGTGGTGACGTTGCAGAAAGCCGTCCGGCAGGTTGCGGTCGAAGCCTCGATTTACGACTATCTGCTGGATATCGTGGAAATCACGCGGCGGAGCGAGGAGTTGCACGTCGGAGTCAGCACCCGCGGAGCGCTGAGCCTGTATCGGGCGGCCCAGGCGGCGGCGTTGATCGATGGCAGGGACTTTGTCGTGCCCGACGATATCAAACTGCTCACCAGTGCGGTGCTGGCCCACCGCGTGGTGACCAAAGGCTACATCCAAGGCGACAGCCGGAGCGCCGCCGAATCGATCATTCAACGACTGGTGGACGAGGTGCCCGTGCCAACTTGAGGCCGCGAACGGTCCGGGCGCAGACGTACGGAATCTGCTTTTCGCGGTCCCAACGCCACCCCGAGGCGACGCGCCAACCCGCGAAAACTGAACTCCGTACATCTGAGCCCTTCCCCCTGAACCCAACTTCACATCGCAAGAAACGCCGATGGACTTCCTCGAATTGACCCACAAATCGTTCCTGGTGTTCGGTGTAGCCAATCGCAAGAGCGTGGCCTACGCGATTGCGCGGACGCTGGAGAACGCCGGGGCCACCGTGGTGTACGTGGTCCAGCATGAAGAGGCGCGGCAGCGGATCCGCACGCTGCTGGGCGATCGGGAAATCTATGCCTGCGACGTGGAACACGACGAACAGATCGAACAGCTGCGGAACGACCTGGCTGCCCGCGGCGGCACGTTCCACGGCTTGGTGCATTCGATCGCTTTCGCGGACTTTTCGGACGGCCTGAAGCCGTTCCACGAAACGGGCAAGAGGCAGTTCCTCCAGGCGATGGATATCTCGTGTTATTCGCTGATCCGCTTGTGCAACGCGATGAAGGACCTGCTGGACGCGGACGCCTCCGTGCTGACAATCTCCATTTCGACCACGCGCATGGCCAGCGAGAATTACGGCTTTATGGCGCCAATCAAAGCGGCCTTGGATTCCTCGCTGGCGTTTCTGACCAAGTCGTTCAGCCGCTTCTCCCGCGTTCGCTTCAACGCCGTAGCACCGGGGTTGCTGAAAACGTCTGCGTCGGCCGGCATCCCGGGCTATGTCGATTCGTACCTGTACGCCGAGCAGGTCATCCCGCGGGGCCAAGCGGTGCAAACCCAGGAAGTCGCCAACGTGGCCGCGTTCCTGCTCAGCCCGCGCTCGTCCGGCATCACGGCCCAGTCGCTGGTCATCGACGCCGGGATGTCGATCAATTATTTTGACCGAGGGATTATTGAAAGGGTGGTTGGGAATCAAGCATGAGCATTCCGAGCAGTGCCAGATACATAGCCGTCATGGCGGTCCTCGTCGCCGGCACGACCGACGCCGCAGTCGATGTGCCGCCGTTGGTCCAGGCGATTTGCGCGGTCGGCCCCCATGGCGCCGGCCACGCAGCAGCGATCGCTGCCATGAAACAGCTTGGCCAAGCCAACGTCGCGCAGATTCCCGCGATCCTCGCGGGCATGGACGGCGCCAATCCCTTGGCGGCGAACTGGCTGCGAGCCGCCGTCGAGACGATCGCCCAGCGGGAACTGGATCGCGGCGGACGACTGCCGCAAGCCGAGTTCGAGGCTTTCCTTGCCGACACAAGCCATCTGCCACAGGCCCGCAGTCTGGCTTACGACCTTGTCCTGCGCGTCGATCCGGCCGCCAAATCGCGGTTGGTGCCAAAGCTGTTGCAGGATCCCAGCATGGAGCTCCGCCGCGAAGGCGTGGCCTTTGCGCTCCACGAAGCTCGAACACAGTTGGACGGCCAGGCGTCGCTGGCGGCCATCCAAGCCTATCGCCAGGCGTTGTCGGCGGCGCGCGATTTGGATCAAATCAACGAGGCGGCCAAACGGCTCCGCGACCTGGGGGAGACCGTCGACGTGGCCGCGCACTTTGGGTTCCTCATGCGCTGGCAGCTGATCGGTCCGTTCGAGAATGCCGACGGGAGCGGATACGACGTGGCGTATGGCCCCGAACGGGATGCGGAACCGGCGGGCGAGTATCCGGCAAAGACCGGCGTCGTCCAGTGGATCGAGCATGTGACGCAGGACCAATACGGCGTCGTCGATTTGAATGCCGCGCTGGGCAAGCACAAGGGAGCGATCGCTTACGCGCGTACCGAGTTCCTGGCCGACGAGGCCCGCGACGCCGAGTTCCGCTTGGGCTGCATCACCGGCCATAAGATCTGGCTGAACGGCGAACTGCTGACCGCCAACCATGTCTACCACGCGGGATCGTACATCGACCAGTATGTAGGTCGTGGGCGGCTCCAGGCGGGCCGCAATATCATCCTCCTGAAAATTGCACAGAACGAACAGACCGAATCCTGGGCGCAGGACTGGAAGTTCCAACTCCGCGTCTGCGACCAATACGGCACGGCCATCCGGCCGTAACTTGACGCCACGCTCAGACCTACGGAATTCAATTTTCGCAGCCCCGGAGGCACCGCTTAGGCAACCCGCACGCGAAGATTGAATGCTGAACGTCTGAGCCCCTCCCCCAAAACTCGATCGTCAATCAACCATGAGATTCCACCCCCTCCACCTGATCTTCCTCCTGCTCGCTAGCACGACGTGCTCGGGCGGCGATTGGCTGCAATTCCGCGGCCCCGGCGCCTTGAGCTCGGCGCCCGACGCGCGGCCCCCCGTAACGTGGAACGAACGCCAAAACATCGCTTGGCGAATCGATCTGCCGGGACGTGGGCCATCTAGTCCGATTGTGGTTCGCGATCGCGTGCTGGTGACCGCGACCAGCGGTTTCCGGCACGACCGGCTGCACGTGCTGTGTTTTGCAGCGGCCGACGGCCAGCCGTTATGGGAACGCCAATTCTGGGCCACAGGCCGCACCGCCACGCACAGCAGCATTTCCGGCGCAGCGCCGACGCCAGCCAGCGACGGGCAACACGTCTATGCCTTTTTCTCGTCCAACGACCTGTTCTGCCTCGACCTGGACGGCAATCTCGTCTGGTATCGCGGCCTCAGTTACGACTATCCCAAGGCGGGCAGCGACGTGGGCATGGCGTCGTCGCCGCTGGTCGTGGACGGCGTGGTCGTGGTACAACTGGAGAATCAGAGCGATTCATTCGCGGCGGGATTGGACGCGGCCAGCGGCGAAACACGCTGGCGCGTCGAACGCCCCGCGCGCAGCAGTTGGACGTCGCCGATCGCCTTACCCGGCCTCGGGCGGCGCAAGACCGCCGTGATCCTGCAATCCACCTCTTGCGTCACCGCGCATGACGTGCAGACGGGCGACGAGTTATGGCGGTTCACGGAACCGGTGGCTGGAATCAGCTCGTCCGTATTCCTCGACGGCTGGCTGCTGGTCCCCATGCGCGGCCTGACTGCGCTGCGGTTCTCCGACGAATCGAACGCTCCCGAGATCGTCTGGGACGCGAATCGGATGCGTCCCGGCAGTCCCAGCCCCTTGATCCACGACGGGCGAGTTTACGTGATCAACAACGCCAACGTGCGTTGCGGCGACGCCAAGACAGGCGAGCTGTTATGGTTCGTGCGTCTAAAGGGCACCCATTGGGCAACGCCCGTTCTGGCCGGCGGACACCTGTACTGCGTCAACCAAGACGGCGAGATGCAAGTTGTCCGAGTCGGCGACAAGCAAGGCGAAGTGGTAGCCGAGAACCGTTTCGACGAAACGATGCACGCCACGCCTGCCGTGGCGGGCGACGCGCTGTACGTTCGCAGCGACAAACATTTGTGGAAGATTGCCAAATGACTCGCACACAACTGGAAATCTCTCCTTGCGGTCCCCTGCTGGGTACGATTCGCCCGCCCGGATCGAAGAGCATCACCAACCGCGCGCTGATCTGCGCCGCCTTGGCCAACGGCTCGTCGCAGCTGCGGGGGGCGTTGGACAGCGAGGACACGCGGGTCATGATCGCGGCGTTGCAGCAGTTGGGAATCGCGATTGAGGCCAATGCTGACAAGTCGGAACTGGCGATCGGCGGCTGCGGCGGCCGGATTGCGACCTGCGAGGCGGACATGTTCCTGGCCAACAGCGGCACGTCGATCCGCTTCCTGACCGCACTGGCCACGCTCGGCATGGGCCAGTTTCGCTTGGACGGCGTGGAACGGATGCGAGCGCGTCCGATCCGGGATCTGCTGGACGGGTTGGGGCAGCTGGGCGCCGATGTCCGTTCGGAATTCGGCAACGGCTGTCCGCCGGTCGTGGTCCGGGCCTGCGGACTGCCGGGCGGATCGGCCACGATTCACGGCAACGTATCGAGCCAATTCCTCAGCGGCCTGCTGATGGTCGCGCCGTACGCGCAGAACGACGTCTGCCTGAGGGTCGAAGGCCAGCTGGTCTCGCAGCCCTACGTGCGGATGACACTGGCCGTCATGTCGGCTTTCGGCGTGTGCGTCGATGACCGGCGGCTGGACCGGTTTGAGATCGTTGCCGGCCAGCGTTACGCGGGCCAACAGTATGCCATCGAGCCGGACGCTTCGGCGGCCAGCTACTTCTGGGCCGCGGCGGCGATCACCGGCGGCCGTGTCACCGTGGCCGGGTTGACTCGCGACGCCCTCCAGGGCGATGTCGCGTTCTGCGAGTGCCTGGCTCAGATGGGTTGCCAAGTCGATTACGGCCCGGACGGGATCACCGTGACCGGCGGGCGACTGCAAGGAATCGCCGTGGACATGAACGCGATCAGTGATACCGTACTGACGCTGGCCGCCGTGGCCCTGTACGCCGAGGGCCCGACGACGATTACCGGCGTGGCCCATATCCGCCACAAGGAGACCGACCGGATCGGCGACCTGGCTTGCGAGTTGCGGCGGCTGGGGGCCCACGTCGAAGAGCTGCCGGACGGATTGCGAATCGAGCCGGCCGCCCTGTGCGGCGCCAAGATGGAAACCTACAACGACCACCGCATGGCCATGAGTCTGGCCTTGACCGGCTTGCGAACGCCGGGCGTGGTGATCCTGAACCCGAGTTGCACGGAAAAAACGTATCCGCATTTCTTCGACGACCTCCGCACGCTGTCCGACGAATCGCTTGGGAGTTGATCGCGATGGCCCAAAATCCGCAACAAGAGATCCAGCGGCTGCGGGAAGAAATCCGCACCCACGACCGCAAGTACTATGTGGAGAACCAGCCGGAAATCAGCGACCTGGAATACGATCGTCTGATCCAGCGGTTGAAGGACCTGGAAACGCAACACCCCGAACTGATCACGCCGGACAGCCCCACGCAGCGCATCGGCGACCAACCGATCGCGGGACTGACCCAGGTCCCGCATCGCGTGCCCATGCTGTCGATCGAAAACACCTACAACCCCCAGGAACTCCGCGAGTTCGCGGCGCGGACCAATCGCTTGTTGGAGGGGAAGCCGATCGAATGGGTTGTGGAATTGAAGATCGACGGAGCGGCCGTCGCCCTTGTTTACGAAGACGGCGTGCTGGTCCGCGCGCTAACCCGTGGCAACGGCGTGCTGGGCGATGACATCACGCACAACATCCGCACCATCGGCGACGTGCCCTTGCGGCTGACGGGATCCAACGTGCCGCGAGTGCTCGAAGTCCGCGGCGAAGTCTATATGACCAATTCGGACTTTGTTGCGCTCAACGAACGGCGCCGAGCGGCCGGCGAACCCGCGTATGAGAATCCCCGTAATCTCTCGGCTGGCGCCATGCGGGTGCTGGACCCGCGGCTGTGCGCCGAACGCCCCCTGCGCGTGTTTTGTCACGGCGTCGGGTACTGCGAAGGTCTCGAATCGTCGAACCATATCGACTTTCTTCGTGAGATCGGAAGGCACGGTTTGCCACCAACCCCGCTGGTCGAACGGTTTGCCACCCTTGATGCCGCCCTGGAACACTGCGAGCAGCAGGCGGAACGACTGCACGAACTGGACTTTGAGATTGACGGGATGGTACTGAAAGTAAACGATTTTTCCCAGCGAGAGCGGCTTGGATCCACCACGAAGAGCCCCCGTTGGGTCGTCGCGTACAAGTGGGAGAAATGGGAAGCAACGACGCGGCTGCTGGCGATCAAGGTCCAGGTCGGCAAGACCGGCGCGATTACGCCCGTTGCCGAGTTGGAGCCCGTGCAACTGGCGGGCACCACCGTCAGCCGTGCCAGCCTGCACAACGCCGAAGAGATCCAGCGCAAGGACATCCGCGAGCGCGATGTGGTGGTTGTGGAAAAGGCCGGCAAGATCATTCCACACATCGTCCGCGTGGAGAAGCACCAGCGGACGGGCGATTTGCCCGCGTATGGGTTTCCCACGGAGTGTCCTGTCTGTCAAACCCCGTTGGTCAAGGACGAAGGCGGTGTCTACATTCGCTGTCCCAACTTTTCCTGTCCCGCCCAGTTGAAGGAGCGTCTGCGGTTCTTTGCCGGCCGAAACTGCATGAATGTGGAAGGTTTAGGAGAAAGCCTGATTGACCAGCTTGTCAATACGGGACTCGTCCAGACCTTTGCGGATTTGTATCGGTTGACCGAAGATCAGTTGATCGCCCTGGATCGAATGGCTGCGAAATCGGCGAAGAACCTGATCAACGGCAAAGACGGAATCGCCGCCAGCAAAGGCCGGGGCCTGGCTCGCCTGTTGAGCGCCCTGTCCATTCGCCATGTCGGCACACGCGTCGCCGCCGTCTTGGCCGAAAACTTCCGCGACATGGATGAGCTCACTCGAGCCGACGAACAGCGGTTGGCGCAGGTCAACGATATCGGCGACATCATCGCCCGCAGCGTGTACGAATTCCTGCACAGCGAACACGGTCGGGAAACCATCGAGGATCTGCGCCGTGTGGGCGTCCAGATGAACTCGTTGTCTGCCGCGGCCGACGCTGGCCCCGGCCCGCTGGCCGGCAAGACGCTGGTCGTTACCGGAACGCTGACAAAGTACAGTCGTGACGAGATCGAAGATTTGATCCGCCAGCACGGCGGTCGGGCCGCCTCCAGCGTTTCGAAGAAGACGGACTATCTGGTCGCAGGCGAAAAGGCCGGCAGCAAGCTTGACAAAGCGCAAGATCTGGGCGTTATGGTCATCGACGAAGCCGAGTTTGAACGTTTGATCGGAGGCACGACACGATGACCATGCCCTTGATACGTTCCATTCACGAGCCGATTCGCGACGACTTGACTTGGGACGAGCGCTGGAAGGGGCCGGATCAAGGGTTCATTTGGTGCTGGGAGCGAGGGCGACAGAAACGATTCGAAGAGCCCGATCTCGCGGCGCGGGCTGAAATGGGCGAACTCATTCTGCTCGATTGGAGAGGCGGAGTGGAAAGTGCCATGTTACCGGAAGTCGAAGAATCGTAATTCGGGTTCAGGAGCACGCAGCAATGAAAATACGCCACTTGTTCGACGAGACGGACGTTCAAGAACCTCGCGTCCACGAGGACGCGGCATCATCCTCGGCGGACAATCGCGTGATTGTGGCGGCACATCAGCTCGCCGTCTACTTCACCGAAGACGGCGAACTGCCGTCACGGTATCGCAGGATGAAAGCTTCTTCGGCCAGGATTCGCAAAGCCAAGGAAGACACCGAGAGCGACAAGCGATTCAAAGCCAAGGTGGCGTCGTGGAGGCAACTCATCGAAACCATGCTTTCGAAGCTGGATCGAAATCAGGCATGGAGATTCATCACCTTGCGCCCGCAAATCACGGCCCCAATTCGCAAGGTTACGGACAATAACGACTTCTGCGACTTCGTGGATTATATGATTCTGCGACGAGACCAAGAGCGATGTAGCCCGGATGAACTGGGCGGACTTGCCCAACTGTCGGTCGCATTGCAGCGGGAGGTCGAAAAGCGGATCCCGACGTGAAACGTGAGAGCGGAGACACCGCTCCCGTCTCGCGCCGCCGGCCAGCTTGTCCAAGTGCGGCGTAAGCTGCCTGCCAACTGGGCTGGGCGGGGGGCAGCGAGTATCCGGAGCGTGGCGTTTCGCACGACTTACGAGCCGTGTTCGGCGCGCGCCGCATCGAGCATCGCCTGCATCCGCTAGCGGACGTCGGCATAGGCGGGGTCATCTGCCACGTTGCGGTTTTCCTGCGGATCGCTTTCGAGGTCGAACAGTCCGACGCCCAACAGTTCGCCGCGACCGCCGCGGGCTCGCATTTCTTTGTAGCGATAACGCGCGGTTCGCACCGCGTCGCCGCCGCCATGCCGCGTGAACACGGCTTCCTTGTGTTCGCCGTCCGGGTCGAGTAACAGCGGGTACAGGCTCTTGCCGTGCAGGTGGTCCGGCTGGGGCAGGCCGGCCAGATCGCACAGTGTCGGATAGATGTCGACAAACTCGACCACCCGCCGGCTCGCCCGTCCGCCGGCGATTCCCGGCGCGGCGATCAGCAACGGCGCGCGCACCGCGACCTCGAAATTGGTGTGCTTGCACCAGAAACCGTGCTCGCCCAACTGCCAGCCATGATCCCCCCACAGCACGATGATCGTGTTGTCCGCGACGCCGAGTTGTTCCAAAGCGTCCAGGAGCCTGCCGATTTGAGCGTCGACAAAGCTCACGCTCGCCTGATAGCCGCGGACCAGTTGCACCGCGGCTTCCTCCGACACGGGGCCTTGCTTGGGAATCCCGTGATAGGACCGCATCTCCCCCCAGGTATAATTGAAAGCTTGCGGAAGATCGTGAGGAAAAAACATGTTGTCCGGCAGCTTTACCTGGCTGGTCGGATACAGGTCCCAATACTTCTGTGGCACGACGAACGGCAGATGGGGACGATAGAAACCGCACGCCAAGAAGAACGGATTTTCCTGCTTGGCCAGCCGCCGCAAATCATCGAGCGTCCGGTCGCAGATCTGGTGGTCGGGATAGAGTTCGTCGGGCTGGTCGGCCGATTCATAGGCCGGACCGCGGTTCTGCCCGGTGGCCAAAGCGCGATTCTCGGCCAACGCCCACCAAATGCTCGACGTCGGGGGACACCAGGACGGCTCGCTCCAGGCCAAGGCATCATCCGTGACGTGGTGGTACACCTTGCCGTTGCTTTGGGTGTGATAGCCATGCTGCTTGAAGGCCATCGGCAGCGAAGGCACCTGGGGAGCGTCTTTCTCGGCCCAAGTCAGATACGAGGTAAACCGGTTGGGCGTGGGACGCAGCCCCTTCATCAAGCTCGCCCGCGAAGCGCCGCAGACCGCGATGTTGCAGTAGGCTCGGTCAAAACGGACACCGCGCTCAGCCAGTCGCGAGAAGTTGGGCGTGACCATATTCGTGACGCCGTAGCTGGCGATTTCCGGCCGCAGGTCGTCGACGGCCAAGAACAGCACGTTGGGCCGCCGTCCATCCTGTGCGGGAGCGTCCCACGGTGCGAGCGCCCCGACGAGAAGAAGGGCCGCGAAAAGGCGCGTCAAGCGAGACGGTATCAACAGCGGGCGATGCGTCATGAAATGGTTTCCTTCGTTGGGGCCGGCAGCCTGGTTTGTCCCATTGGAAGACGGCGTTGCTAACCTGGGATTCTACCATGTCTGGTTTTCGAATCCAACCGACGGGAGCAACGGCGTGGCCATCGAAGAAACAAGCGTGTCGGATGGCGTTGACGTGGAGTCGCGCAAGGTTTGCCACGTCGTTTCGCAACGTGTCAGGTGGCAGCCGAGACAGCGTGCGGGTGCGATTCCGAACCGGGTTCGTGTGCTGGATTGGCCAGCTGCCACCAGACCGCGCCGGCCAGCATCAAGCAGGCGGCGACGAGCACCGCCAGGAGTCCCCCGAACCAGCGAGATCCCGTGGTTTCCCCCTCCGTGCTGACCTGGAACAGGTGTTCGATCGCGCGGCGATAATCGACGTTGCCTTTCAGACGCATCAGCCGGTCGTAATCGGCCTTGTACATAAAGCCGCGAAACATCAGTTGCCGCGTGGCCGGATCAAAGCGAATGCGGTTGGCGATTTCCGGCGGAAACTCAAAGTTGCTCGGAAGCGAATCCAGCTTGACGGCGTGTTCGCGCATGGCTCGTCCTCTCAGATAGGGCACCGAAGATACGTTTTGCAGCCACCCACGAGGATCGGTTCGGCAGGGGACAGGCGGTGGGTGGAACCTGGTGGCCGGGCTGTGTGGGCGAGGCCGAACACACTTGCGTCTGTCATGCAGCAGGAGATGCCCCGCAGGCCGTCTTGACAAAAGCACACTCCGTGCCGAGTAGAAGGCTTTCTTGAACGTCGAGCGGGTTGGCGGTTGGGACCGAAGAAACCCGACTGCTACGAGTGGACCGGAGCGTTCTCGCGTCTTTCGGCGGGTTCGCCGCCGTCGGTCCCGGTTGGTTCGCTGGGCAGAGTTTGGTCGTCACGGTCAGATTCTGGCAGGAGTTGCTTTTGCAGGACCAGGCCGAGCGTGCGGAGTTTGGCGCGGAGCGTGTTGCGGGAGATGCCGAGCAGTTCGCTGGCCAGCACCTGATTGCCGCGGCTATATTGCAGGGCGGCTTCGAGTACCACGCGATCGACTTCGAGGCAGACGCGGCGGTAGACGTCCGGCGTGCCGTCGCGAAGCAGATCTTGAACCAGGCGGCCGATGTCCCCGTTTGGCGACGACGCCTCGCGCAGGCCGCGGAACAGGTCGCCGGGCAGCAGGTCGGGCGTGAGCGTATCGCCGGTTGCGTGGATCAAGGCGTGCCGCAGGACGTTTTGCAGTTCGCGGACGTTGCCGGGCCACGTGTGTTCTGCCAGGGCCTCCAAGGTTGCCGGCGACACACAACGGACGAACTTGCCCAACTCCCGGTTGAATTGGTCCATAAAATGTTCGACCAGCAAGGGCAGATCTTCGAGGTGTTCGCGCAAGGGCGGCAGCTGGATGGTGTAGCCGCGCAGGCGATAGTACAGGTCTTGCCGGAACCGGCCGGCCGCGACGGCCGCCTCCAAGTTCTGGTTGGTGGCGGCGATGACGCGGACGTCCGACTCGACGGTCTCGTTGCCTCCCAAGCGGTCGAACCGTTGCTCCTGCAACAGTCGCAGCAGCTTGGCCTGCGTGGGCAGACTCATGTCCCCGATTTCGTCAAGGAACAGCGTGCCGTGGTTGGCTTGCTCGAACTTACCGATCCGCCGCCGATCAGCGCCGGTAAAGGCGCCGCGTTCGTGGCCGAACAGTTCGCTTTCCAGCAGCGGTTCGGGGATCGCTGCACAGTTCAAGGCCAAGAACGGCCCGTTGCAGCGGCGGCCGTGGTGGTACAGCGCTTGGGCGACCAGTTCCTTTCCCGTCCCGCTTTCTCCCAACACCAGGACGGTGACGTCTAGCGGGGCGACGCGGCCGATCGCCTTGTAGACGGCCTGCATGGCGGGCGAGCGGCCCACAATTCGATCGGCCGGCTCGTCCGTTGCGTCCTGCTCGAACACGGCCGGGACGTGCCTCAGCCGACTCAGCTCGATGGCTTGCCGCACGACATCGCGAAGCTGCTGCAGTTCCACCGGCTTGAGCAGGTATTCGAACGCCCCCCGCTTGATGGCCTCGATCGCCGTCTCGGTCGTGGCAAACGCCGTGATCACGACGATCGGCAAGCGGGGATCGATTTCGCGGATCAGCTCGACGGCTTCCAATCCCGACATGTCCGGCAATCGGACATCCAGGATCACCGCGTCCGGCCGCTGTTGGCGGACCTGGGCGATGCCTTCTTGCGCCGAGGCGGCGGACAGCACGCGGAGATTCGGGCTGCGCAGACTGCGTTCAACCGAATACAGCACTTCCGGATCGTCGTCAATCACCAGCAGCGTGGGCATGGGAATCGCCTTTGCAAACGACAGCGGTCAGGCACTTGCCCGCCGCCTCGGTGGAAACGGAATCGTCGGCAATCGGCAGTTGGACCGTCAGCACGGCTCCTCCCAGCGTGCCGTTGGCGGCGATCAGCCGCCCGCCATGAGCTTCCGCAATCCGTCGGCAGATCGCCAAGCCCAAACCGATGCCGGTCTCCTTGGTGGTCACAAATGGCTCGAAAATCCGCTCACCCAGGCCCGCCGGCAATCCGCAGCCGTCGTCACTGACCACCAAGGTTACCCAGCGGGACGCTTCCATGCTGTCCATCGGCGGTGTCTGCCCTGGAGCCCCTTCCGCGGCCGAAGCCGATCCCCGCAAGTCCACCGTAACGGTGCCCGCCGCCGCGACGGCGTCGATGGCGTTCAACAACAGATTCAACACGACCTGCCGCATCTGGTCCAAGTCGGCTTTGATGATCAGCGGCCGGTCCGGCAGATGGCATTGTATCCGAACGTCTTGGTAACTGGCGCGGGCGGACACGAGTTCCACCGTCTGCCGTACCACGCCGCCCAAGTCCATTGGCTGCTTGTCGAGTGTCGGTGGGCGGGCGAAATCGAGAAACGTCTGCACGGACCGCTTCAGGCGATCGACCGCTTCCTGCAAGACGGTTAAATCGCGGCCTCGCAGGCAACCGGCCTCGCCGTCGGCCACCGCCGATTGCACCAGTAGCTGCATCGACTGCAGCGGATTCCGCAGCTCGTGCGCGACGCCCGCCGCCAGTTGCCCGACTGCCGCCAATTGTTCATTGCGGAGCACCTCGCGCTGGCTCTGCTGTAACCGCTGGACAACGATGGAAACTTGACTTGCCAACCTCTGCATCAACCCGGGCAGTTCATCCAATTCGCGGCCCGCGGCGCTGATCGGGCCGACCACCTCGCTGAGCTGGCCGGCTGCGTCCCGCACCGGTACGCTCAATTCCACCAACGTGCGGCTCACCCGGCGCGCCACCACAAAGCCGGCTAGCAACCCGGCAACGGGCCCGCAGGTGCTGAGCAACAACAGACCCAGCACCATCCTCCGAGCCATCGCCTGGCCGCGGCGGCTGCTGGCGTCGATCTCGTACTCGTTATAGTCCAGGTAGTCATGAGCGGGCGCGAGGATCTCGCGGGTCAACACCTGGTCCACCAGACGCCGCAACTCTTCCTGCGACTCAGGATCCGGCTCCGCGTTGTGGAAACGTTGAAACTGAACCAGAAACTGTGCGTAGCCGTGTTCGACCGCAGTCATCGACTGCTGTTCGCGATGGGTGGTCGCCAGCCGCCTCGCTTCTTTCAGCCAGCGGTCGGTTTCCAACCGCAGGGCCGGCACAGCGTCCAGATGCCGTCGATCTCCGGAGAGCAGAAACTGGTTGATCTGATTGCGGATCTCCCGCAGTCCGATCGCCAACTCCTCGGCTGCTCGGATACTGGACACGTTCAGCGCCACGACGTTCGTCGCGTCGTGCTGCAAACGCTGCACGTACCACGCTGTCACCAGCCCCACCAGCAACAACAACACGCTGACAGCCACCAGCGGCGCGGTCATCCGCACGAGTAAACTGGGTCTCATGAATCGCTTCAGTTCACGGAAATCATAATCCGGTCCACAGCTGTCTGCGGTCCACCCTCCCCATGATGCCCCAGATCATCCGTAATGATATCCAGGAAGGCATCGCCAAAGAAATCTTCATCCGGCGTGAAAAGGAGGCCGTCCAACAGATCATTTAGTTCCTCCAGGCTTCCAAACAACTCGTCCACATTGACCGTCCCTCCTTCAGCGACCAGACTCACCCTTAACAGGTCGTCACCCGCATCCGGGTCCGTCACCGTAATCGCGTTGCCCGTCGCCGCCGAGAAAACCAGCGGTTGGTTGATCAGCGTGCTCTGCGTCCCGGGGACAAAGTTGACGGGCGGTTCGTTGACGTTGGTCACGAATACCATCAGTTCCGACTCGACGCTCAAACCGCCCAAGTCCGTGGCCCGCACGCGGACGTGGTACTCGTTCTGCGTCTCGTAGTCCAACGCCCCGACCGTCCGCAGTTCCTGGCCGACAATCTCGAAGGCCCCGTTGTCCGCGTCGCCTTCGCCCACCACCAACTCGAACGTGTGGACGTCGTCCGCGTCCGGGTCGAGGGCTGTCAACAGTCCGACGACCGTGCCCGCCGGAGCATCCTCTGCCACCGTGTCCGGCGTCAAAGCCACGTCGGTCGGCGCCTCGTTGACGTCCGTCACTTGGATGACTAGCGCCGTTTCCACGCTCAAGCCGCCCAGGTCGGTGGCCCGCACGCGGACGTGATACTGGTTCTGCGTCTCGAAGTCCAACACCCCGACCGTCCGCAGTTCCTGACCGACGATCTCGAAGGCCCCGTTGTCCACGTCGCCTTCGCCCACCACCAACTCGAACGTGTGGGCGTCGTCCGCGTCCGGGTCGAGGGCTGTCAACAGTCCGACGACCGTGCCCGCCGGAGCATCCTCTGCCACCGTGGTCGGAGTCAGGATCACGTCGGTCGGCGATTCGTTGACGTCCGTCACCTGGATGACCAGCGACGTTTCCACGCTCAAGCCGCCTAGGTCGGTGGCCCGCACGCGGATGTGGTACTCGTTCTGCGTCTCGAAGTCAAACGTTGCGACGGTCCGCAGTTGCTGACCGACGATCTCGAACGCGTCGTTGTCCGCATCGCCGTCGCCCACCACCAACTCGAAGGTATGCACGTCACCCGCGTTGGCATCGTCCGCGGATAGCAGGCCCACGACGGTACCCGCCGGGGTGTCCTCCGCAACGACATTGGACGTCAGGAGCACTTCGGTCGGCGCCTCGTTGTCGCCGATCACCAGGACCACCAGCGCCGTCTCGACGCTCAGCCCGCCCAAATCCGTGGCCCGCACGCGGAGCTGATATTCGCTCTGCGTCGCGAAGTCCAACACCCCGACCGTCCGCAGTTCCTGACCGACGATCTCGAAGGCCTCGTTGTCCGCGTCGCCGTCGCCTGCCACCAATTCAAAGGTATGCACGTCGCCCGCGTCTGGGTCGGCCGCCGTCAACTGGCCGACCACGGTGCCCGCCGGAGCAGCGTCCGCCACGGCGGACGGCGTCAAGAGGACGTCGGTCGGCGCCTCGTTGACGTCCGTCACTTGGATGACCAGCGCCGTTTCCACGCTCAAGCCGCCCAGGTCGGTGGCCCGCACGCGGACGTGATACTGGTTCTGCGTCTCGAAGTCCAACGCCCCGACCGTCCGCAGTTCCTGGCCGACGATCTCGAAGGCCCCGTTGTCCACGTCGCCCTCGCCCACTACCAACTCGAACGTGTGGGCGTCGTCGGCGTCCGGGTCCAGGGCCGTCAGCAGTCCGACGACCGTACCCGCCGGAGCATCCTCTGCCACCGTGGTCGGAGTCAGGATCACGTCGGTCGGCGATTCGTTGACGTCCGTCACCTGGATGACCAGCGACGTTTCCACGCTCAAGCCGCCTAGGTCGGTGGCCCGCACGCGGATGTGGTACTCGTTCTGCGTCTCGAAGTCAAACGTTGCGACGGTCCGCAGTTGCTGACCGACGATCTCGAACGCGTCGTTGTCCGCATCGCCGTCGCCCACCACCAACTCGAAGGTATGCACGTCACCCGCGTTGGCATCGTCCGCGGATAGCAGGCCCACGACGGTACCCGCCGGGGTGTCCTCCGCAACGACATTGGACGTCAGGAGCACTTCGGTCGGCGCCTCGTTGTCGCCGATCACCAGGACCACCAGCGCCGTCTCGACGCTCAGCCCGCCCAAATCCGTGGCCCGCACGCGGAGCTGATATTCGCTCTGCGTCGCGAAGTCCAACACCCCGACCGTCCGCAGTTCCTGACCGACGATCTCGAAGGCCTCGTTGTCCGCGTCGCCGTCGCCTGCCACCAATTCAAAGGTATGCACGTCGCCCGCGTCTGGGTCGGCCGCCGTCAACTGGCCGACCACGGTGCCCGCCGGAGCAGCGTCCGCCACGGCGGACGGCGTCAAGAGGACGTCGGTCGGCGCCTCGTTGACGTCCGTCACTTGGATGACCAGCGCCGTTTCCACGCTCAAGCCGCCCAGGTCGGTGGCCCGCACGCGGACGTGATACTGGTTCTGCGTCTCGAAGTCCAACGCCCCGACCGTCCGCAGTTCCTGGCCGACGATCTCGAAGGCCCCGTTGTCCACGTCGCCCTCGCCCACTACCAACTCGAACGTGTGGGCGTCGTCGGCGTCCGGGTCCAGGGCCGTCAGCAGTCCGACGACCGTACCCGCCGGAGCATCCTCTGCCACCGTGGTCGGAGTCAGGATCACGTTGGTCGGCGATTCGTTGACGTCCGTCACTTGGATGACCAACGCCGTTTCCACGCTCAAGCCGCCCAGGTCGGTGGCCCGCACGCGGACGTGGTACTCGTTCTGCGTCTCGAAGTCCAACGCCCCGACCGTCCGCAGTTCCTGGCCGACGATCACGAAGGCCCCGTTGTCCGCGTCGCCTTGGCCCGCCACGAACTCGAACGTGTGCGTATCGCCCACGTCCGGATCGGCCGCCGTCAGCTGGCCGACCACCGTGCCCGCGGGCGCATCTTCCGCAATATCCGTGGGCGTCAGGAACACTTCGGTCGGCGCTTCGTTGATGTTGACGACTTGGATTGTCAGGGCTCTTTCGACGCTCAAACCGGCAGCATCGGTGGCCCGCACGCGGATCTGGTAGTTGCTCTGCGTGTCGATATCCAGCGCCACGACCGTCTTCAGCTGCTGGCCGTCGATCGTAAAGGCAGCGTTGTCCGTATCGCCGTCCCCCGAAACGAGTGCAAAGGTGTGGGAATCGTCCACGTCGGGATCCACGGCGGTCAAGATGCCGACGACGGTACCGGGGACTGCGTTTTCCGGAACGCTGTTCGGCGAGAGGACGATATCCTGCGGAGCGACGTTGTCCGGCAAGGCGGGGATGTTTGGCGTGGGCAGATTCACCACCCGCCGCAACAAGTCGCTGGCATCCAAGGCACTGAGCGTCCCGTTGCCGGTGACGTCGCCGATGATTCGCGGATCGATGGTGGGGTACAGGATTCGCGTGGCGCCCGTGGCCCCGGCGTGTGGCGGATCGACGGCAAAGCCGCTGTCCAAACCGACACCAACTCGGGCGAGCAGACGTGCGTCCTCCGCGTCGTACCGCAGGTTTCGATTGGCATCGCCCACAAACACGACGGCGTGCAGTCCGTCGTCGGCCGTCGCCGACAGCTCGCCCGCATTGACGTCTAGCTGCGTCAGACGAACGGCGTGGACGGCCCCGTAGGGCGCCGTCGCCGGAACCTCGGCGGTCAGGGACACGATGTGAGCGGTTCCCTCCGGCAGCGGCTCGAGCGAAAAGAAAGCGAGCGTCGCTTGGCCGGGCACCGTCAGGTTCGCCGTAACCTGGCTGCCCTCGGGTGCGTCCGGCCCGAGCTGAACGTCCGAGACAATCAGCAATTCGGGGTCGAAGGCGACCGTGAGCACCAGCGAAGTGACCCCGGCCGCGTTGCTGAGCGTGATGGGCAAGCCGGAGTCCAGCAGCACGTCCTGGTCCGCCACGGGAATGTTCACGGCCTGGTCCGGACCGCGGGCAAAATCCGGGATCCCGACCACCAAACCCTGAGGACCCGCCACGGTGAACGAGAAGGAAAAATCGCCGCCAGCCACGCCGTTCCCCGATGGGAACGCGCCGCTGAACTCGCCGTCCAGAATGGCGCCGCCATCCGCTGCCCGCAACCCATCGGCCGCACTGCGAAGCAGTACATTGTAGGTGTCAGCGGGCAACGCTCCGCCGGTCGCCACAAACCTCAGCCGCTCGCCCTCGACCACCAGCGAGCCGGAAACCGGTCCGACGGTGTTGCCCGTCAGCCGTACGTCGGCCGCGCCCAGCCTCCCGTTGGCGGCGTCGTAGAGGTTGAGCACGCTGGTATCAACCGCTTGGTTGAAATCGGCAACGAAACCGCTGGCATTCGGCGTCAAGCCCAGCACGTGCAGGTCGCCGGCCAACAGGCGGCGGTCCTCCAATCGCTCAAGACGAAGCGTTCGGCGGAAGCGATTGCCCGCCCTGGCCGCCGACCTCTTGTCTGTTCCTAGGATGCTCCCTATAGTTTTGTCCTTGGACTTTGACGTGCGACGACGATTCTGGCTCATGACAATCCCTTCCGAAAAACGCTTGCTTCATGTTTGATTCGTTGTTCTGACCTCCTGTCGCCGTAGTGTCACCATCCTTGGTGTATCTCGAACTCAAAAAACCGTATTATTTAACTCGGTGCTCCAACAGAGACGCTTCTCGCGACATTGCGGTTCCGGTTCCAGCTTCGGCTCGCGTCAGGCCCCCCGGAATTCCCGCGTGTCTGCCCCGATGCGTGCCTGTGGACGCAGTGCCTTGTGACCGCCGTAGCAACCGAAGAGCAAAGTCCGTGCCCGTCGATTCCGACAAGAACGCTGGGGCTGCCCCGATCATTATTCTCCAGTCCCTTAGAAGCAGATTCCGAGCTGGAAAAGCCACGCGAATACGACGTCGCGCCGTTTTTTGCGGATTCTTTTGTGTTAGGCCGAATTGCTGAGCTCGGCGCCACAAAAAAATCCCAGCAACTGGTAAAAACGTCGCCTCTCTGTGTAGATTATACAAGGACACCAGGGTGATGGCAGGCTCCGCCAAGCAAATACCGCGAGAACCCCTCGTTCAGATGATCGAGTCCAGCCTGTAGGCTGGACTCCCAAGAACCAGCGGTTCGAGCAAGAACTGTTCGCTGTGCTCAAGTCTTGCACAGGCGGACGCGCGTTAGCAGCTCCCCTCATTCACTCGCCAACGAATGCGGACGAGCGAGAGCCAGACCTGACATGCGGAACATGCCACGAGATTTGATCGTCTGTACCAACAGCAGGCGGCCAGCGGCATTATTCTGTCCGAATTGATCTTGGTGGGAACCGAGAGTGTGAGTAATTATGCTGTACGCGGCAGATGTTGATGCATTTCCTAATGATGCGCGGCAATCCTGCTGTCCGATAACAAAACCAGGCTTCCCGCGTTTTACGCAATAATCACGGAGGTTTCACCATGCCCCGATCGACCCGACGTTTGACATATGAAGTGCTGGAAACCCGCAACCTGCTCAGCGCAACGGCCGAGGCCGAAGACGTCCCGTCGGTGCGTGTCGAGATCCCTGATCAGCTCGTGATTTTGCCGGCAGCTCAATTCACTGTCCCCATCAACATCGGCGTGGCTGCGGGACTGCGCGGAGCAGAAATATCGCTGGCCTACGACACCGCCCTGTTGGACACCGACGACGCCAATGTCACCGCTGGCAGCATTTGGTCGGCCTCCGGTGCGGAGGTCGTGGCGAACGTCAACGACGCCAACGGGACAATCACTGTCTGGATATTCCAAGCCGAGGCGATTGACCCGCAGGCGGGCACGCTGCTGAACATCACGTTTCTGCTCAATAACGGAGTTGCGTCCGGCGCGACGACGCAAATCGACTTGCAAAGTGTCCGTTTGAACGAAGATCAAATTGTTGCCGACCCGGCACCTGTTCCCGGCACCGACGAGACCGACGGTGTGATCACGTTCGTTGCTGACGTCGATCCGGTGGGAGCGGGAAGTCTGGCCGGCGTGGTCTTTGCCGACGCGAACCTCAATGGTCTGCATGACCCGGCCGAAGGCGTACCCGGGGTCAAATTATCCTTGTACAACGACCAGGGTTTGCTGCTGCAAGAGACCTTTACGGACCAGCACGGCTGGTACGAATTCCGGGAATTATCCGCCGGACAGTACCAGATCGAACAGCGCCAGCCGGCCTCGATGATCGACGGCGGCGACAACGAATTGAACGTGTCGCTGGCCGCCGGCGAACATCGAGTCGATCTGCATTTCCGCGAACTCGGCCTGCGGCCCGAGTACTTGTTTAATCGGCTGTTGGCTGTCTCGGTGCAGCCCCCCGGCTCGACACCCTGGACGGATTTGGTGGCCAAGATCGAAGAAACGGCGCAGATCAACGCCGGAAACACGATCGACCCCGCCCCGCCGCCTGTGACGCAGGAAATCGTCTTACAGGGAACGCTGTTGATCGTGCGCGGAACCAACGGGAACGATCATTTTCGCTTCGATGCCGGCACCTCGGTGCACACCGTGACGCTGAACGGAGAAAGCCAGACTGTCGACCCGGCGCAGGTAACCAGGGTACGGTTCATCGGCGGCCTGGGCTCGGATACAGCCGAACTGAACGGCGTCTCGCAGGACGATCAAGCAGAGTTGTCCCCCAAACTCGCCTCGCTGCAGGGTGCGAACTATGTCGTGACCGCGGAGAGCACCGAGCAAATCGTGCTCAGTTCGACGGGCGCGAATTCGTTCGCTCGGATCACCGATTCCTCAGGCGACGACAACCTGCGGGCGGAAGGCAATCTGGCTCGACTCGAAGCTTCGATCTATACGCAACAAGTGCAAGGCTTCCGCCGCGTCCTGGCGTCGTCGCAGCGCGGTGGCCAAGACCGTCTGAGCGTTCTCGATCCGCTGGATTTCGTGTTCGAGCAAACCGGTTCGTGGCTGGTGGAATAGCGCCCGGCGCGAGGCACTCGCATCCCAGGCAAACGCCGGAGGGGCAAGGAAATCACGGAACGTGCATTTCCTTGCCCCTCAGCCTTTTGATCGTCTTGCGGCACCAGCCAACCGTGAATGAACCCGGGATGCCGCATCGACCTGGCAGCAGCTAAGAAATAAGTGGCGTAAGCTTCCAGCTTGCGGTTGGCAATACTCGCAAACTAGAAGCTTGTGCGACGGCTTCGTTAGAAGTCGTATGCCAATCCGAACTGCAGTCCCTGAGCCCAGAAGGTTGACGTCGAGAAGGGGAACTGCGGATGCCTGGCGGCGGTCGGCGGTTCCGGCGGAAGCTGCGACATCGACAGATCCACTTGATCCAGAGGACGCATGACGCGCGTCCAGGCGAACAGGCCGTAGCCGACGCTCAGCTGCAATTGCGGGGTGATCGCGTACCCGAGTTTCACACCCAACTCCGGGAGTACGGCAAAACCGTCCTGGACATGCTGCCCGGCGTTCGTCGTCTGGGCGAGCAGCCCGCCGTCGAATGTGGCACTGCCCGCACCGGGAACCGTCGTCACCGTGCTGCCATGCACGTCCACTTGGCCTCGCGTGCCGCCCAGGGCGATCTTCAACATCAGTTCGCCCGTCCAGCGTCCGCGCGCGTCCTGGTAGATCATTCCCAATTCGCCGCCGTGAAACTCGTTCCGGCCGGCGAACGAGTCGAAGACGTCTTTCGTCGACCCGGCCAGGATCTGACCCTGCGCAACCGTGTATCGCGAGGCTTGCGATACCTCGAACCGATCGTCCAGGCTCGCATAGCGATAACCGACCAGCCAATCGGCCCGCCGCTCGCACTGCCGCCACAACGCTTGACGGTATGCCACCTCGACGGTTTGCCAACCGGTTTCCACCAGGACGTTGACCGAGCCGTCAAGGAAATCCGGGTGGGCCACCAGCATCGCGTCCTGCTGGTTGGTTTGCAGATCGATGAACGGACGCGCAATAATGGGCGTCAAGGGACTCGAGGCCGCAAAACTTGCTTGCCGATCCGCCAGTCCCAAATAGCTGGCCTCGAATCCCGCCGACTCGCAGGCATCCAGCCACAGCCCCACACGAACCCGCCCACCGGGATGGACGCCGCGGGACAAGTCTTCGTCGCCAAACAGGATACGAGTCGCGGCCGAGCCAAGGACGCCTGCCGACGTGGGCGGCGTGCCGACCAAGCTGGTGGTCACCAGCGGCGGAACGTCGCTGGCACGCGTCCACCAGAGCAGATAGTCGAGTTCGAACCACATCCGACCTTCGCAGGCCCAATCCCAACAAGGATCGTTCGCTAAATCGAAACAGCCTGCAGACGGGCCGCACGCGGCTTCGGACTCGATCGGAATTTCCACCTGCCGCGACGCGGTTCGCGCCCGCGGTGCATAACCGGCCCGAGGCGACTGGGCTCTCGCCGGGTTCCCATCTTGCATCGCGCAAATCGCCAGCAGCGCAAGCATCAGCCGCGCGAGCAAGCGGCATCCCGTCAACTGGTATCGGCTCATTCGTTTCGCTGTCATGGGTGCCTCGTATCTCCTGGCACTCATATCGGTCAGCGGCCGCACATTCGTTAGAAATTTCCTAATAAAAAAAGTTGACTTATTCAGAATATCCTTCGCTGTTTGCCCATCCTGCCTGGCGTGTGAAATCCGGACTCAGGCGTTGGCTTGTTGTGATCCTGCAGGGGCCGCCATCGCAGAACCGCCGGCCACCGGCTGAATCGCGAAGAACGTGTCAAAAATGGCCCCGCCGACGGCGTTCAGCTTGGATTGAAAGGCGTCGATGAACTCGTGCAAACCGTCCTCGATAATCTCCTTGATGTTGGCATAGTCCAATTCGGCCCGCAGTCGCCCCAAACGCTGCTCGGCCGACGTGCGGATCGTCGTTGGACCGCCTCCGGTGATCGCGACCAGCGATTGCTCGGCGCGAATCAGACAGAAGTGCATCGAACGCGGAAAGTCGCGGTCCAGGATCAGGAATTCCGCGACCTCCTCCGGCGTGATCCGGCCATGCTTCCGGCGATACATTTCCAACGCGCTGGCGCTTTTCAGCAGAGCCGTCCATTGGTTGGTGTCCAAAGGCGTTCCCACGTCGTCGGCGTTGGGCAATAGCAGATAGTACTTGACGTCGAGAATCCGCGAGGTCTTTTCCGCCCGCTCGATCAGACGTCCCAAGCGGCGAAAATGCCAGGCTTCGCCACGCGACATCGTCGTTTCGGCCAACCCCTCCAACATGGCTCCGTGGCCCTTGATCGTGCCGTAGAACTCATACGACGATCTTAACGTCGGAGCATCCTTCTCGGCCCCGCAGACCATCAAGTAGAACTTGTTCAGTTCTTCCCACATTTCGGAAGTGATGATGTCTCGCACCGTCCGGGCATTCTCCCGAGCGGCTCGCAGGCAGGACAGAATGGAGTTCGGGTTTTCTTCGTCCAAGGTGAGGAATTGGACGACGTTTTCCTGCGAGGCAAGGTTGTACCGCTGATAGAAGACCTCGTCGTCGCCCGTGATGTGAACCAGCGGCGCCCACTGCTCGACCTCTGGCCCCAGATCGAGCGCCAAGTTCAAATTGACGTGGATAAAGCGGGCCACGTTTTCGGCCCGTTCGATGTAGCGGGCCATCCAGTAGATCGAATCTGCAACACGACTGAGCATGGAGCTGACGTTCTATTCGTAAGGAGCATCCCGTGATTCAGGGCGGGTTCTCGGATGGTTTCTCCGTGACTACTAATTCTCGCGACCGCCGCCAATCATGCTCATTACCTGCACCGCGCTTTGGCCGCCGTTTCGCAGCACCCACGTGTCTTTGCTGCCGCCGCCTTGCGACGAGTTGACGACCAGCGAGCCCTTGACCAGGGCCACGCGAGTCAAACCTCCCGGAACGATATAGATGTCTTCACCATACAGGATATAGGGCCGCAAGTCGACATGCCGGCCTTCCAAATGGCCGCCCACCACCGTCGGCACGCGCGATAGCGAAATCATCGGTTGGGCGACGTAATTCCGCGGGTTCTGCAGGATCGACTGCCGGTACTGCTCCAGTTGCTCGGCGGTGGCTCGGGGCCCCAGCAGAATCCCATAGCCGCCGGATTCGTTCGCGGGCTTGATCACCAGCTTGTCAAGATTGGCCAGCACGTGCTGCCGCTGCTTGTCGTCCGCGCAGACAAAGGTCGGCACGTTTGGTAGCTTGATCTCCTCGCCCAAATAGTACTTGATAATCTGCGGGACGTAGGCATAGACCGCCTTGTCGTCGGCCACCCCGGTTCCCGGCGCGTTGGCCAGCGCCACGCGGCCCGCGCGGTAGACGTCCATCAGACCCGGTACGCCCAACAGGGAATCCGGTCGAAACGTACACGGGTCCAGAAAGTCGTCGTCGATGCGCCGATAAATGACGTCTACCTGTTTCAAGCCGCGTGTCGTGCGGGCATGCACATAGCCGTCGCTGACCACCAGGTCCGAACCCTGGACTACTTCGACGCCCATTTGTTGCGCCAGGAAACAATGCTCGAAGTAGGCCGAGTTGTAGATGCCGGGCGTCAGCACCACCACCGTCGGCTCGCGGCCCGTCGGCGGTGCAATGTACTCGAGCATCTTTCGCAACTGTTCCGGGTAGTCTTCGACCGGCAGAACCGACAGGCCGTCAAAGACCTGAGGAAAGGTTCGCTTCATGACCTGGCGGTTTTCCAGGACGTACGAGACGCCGGATGGACAACGCAGGTTATCCTCCAGGACGTACACGGTGCCGTCGCGATCGCGCACCAAATCCGTGCCCGTGATGTGACACCACACGCCGCGCGGCGGATTCAAGCCAATGCAAGGTTTCAAAAAACACTTGCTGGATTGCACCATATACTCGGGAAACACGCCGTCGCGAACGATTTTCTGGTCGTGGTACAGGTCGTCGATGAACAGATTCAGGGCTGTGATCCGCTGCTTCAAGCCGGCCTCGATCAACTTCCATTCCCGAGCCTCGATGATCCGCGGAATGATGTCGAACGGCCAGATTTTCTCCGTGCCGGCTTCGTGGCCGTAGACATTGAACGTAATGCCCATGTTCAACAGCGCCAAATCGGCGGCCCGCTGCCGCACGACCAATTCCCCGTCCGCCAGCGTCCGCAGTCGATCCA
>Ga0351909_1055_pt1 | contig 41788 bp, 39 predicted proteins | sample TotcelHT113001L4_FD_206864 | JGI IMG/M metagenome (GOLD analysis project Ga0351909, IMG submission 206864) | Enriched cells from coal bed in the Powder River Basin, Montana, United States - Total cells T11 rep1 HSBNCT.T11.300.1.L4 ... | reverse complement strand
TCCGCTGCACCGCGCCTCTGCACTTCGTGCGCAACATGCATATGCTAGCATTCGCTGAGACGTTTGTGTGGCATAATGCGCGGATTTCCGCGTTGCACGATTGACGTGTGCTGAAGCCTGCGTTAGCATGTGTGCGGGAGCGTTTACCGCAGGGCGGCGACTCCGTTAATCAAGTACGTATGGAAGATGTCGTCAAGGTTGTAAGGGCGCTTTCCGCGGATACGCGGTTGCGTGTGCTGAAGCTGCTTCGCGGGCGCGACATGAGTGCAGCGGAGTTACAGCAGACGCTGCGCGTGCCTCGTCAAACAGTCTCGTACCACCTTGGCATACTGCAGACGGGCGGCCTGGTCAGGTCCAGGCGTGAGGGTCGCAGACTCGTCTACGCCGCCGCGTTGCCCGCTGCTGCCGATGCGGAGGGCCGGTTCGAGCGCTTCCTTTCCCGCACCCTGGACGACGTGAACTAACGCATGCCCTCCAGAATCTCTTCTGCGTGTCTCCTTGTTCGGTTGCCGTAGGCCCGAGGAGGAGTTGTAGTCTCCCATCGTTCAGCGCCTTTTCGATCTTCTCCTATTGACACTTTGTCACCATAGTTGTATATATATACAACTACATGTGGGAGGGAGTGCCATGGTCAGAGGCGGTACGAACAAAACGCGCGACAGGGTGCTGCAGTTCATCCGGTCGTTCATGGCTGAAAAGGGTTACTCTCCTTCGGTAGGCGACATCGTTACAGGCTGTGGCCTGAGTTCGCCGAACCTCGCCCAGTACCATCTGAACGTGCTTGAACGCGAAGGCGTGGTGCGACGAGCCCCCGGGGTGTTTCGCAGCATCCAGATTGTACAGAAAGCCAATGTCGAGGTGCCGCTGCTCGGCGTGATTGCCGCAGGCGCCCCTATCCCCGTGCCTGAGTCCGGCAACTGGGTCGAGAGCGCTGAGGAGATGCTGGACCTCAGCCGTGAGCTTGTGGGCGATGGCGAGTATCTGTTCGCCCTCAAGGTGCGAGGCAGGTCCATGATCGATGCCTGCGTGATGGATGGAGACATCGTTGTCATGGAAGCGGCGCAGACCGCCGTGGATGGCGACATGGTGGCGGTGTGGTTGAAGGACGAGCACGAGGTCACGCTCAAGCGCATCTACCGCGAGAAGGGACACATCCGGCTGCAGCCTGCCAACCGGCAGATGGAGCCTCTCTACGTGGACCCGGATAACGTGGCGATACAGGGAAGGGTGGTGGCGGTCATCCGGAAATATGCCCGCTGAATATCGCACTGGAGCCGGCACGGATGAGAATCGCATGTCTGTACCTGTCCGGATTCGCCGTCCAGGTTGAACGGCGAATTGACCCCGCGCTCTGCGGCAAGCCGGTCATCATCGGCGGCTACCACCACGAGACAGGCCGCGTGCGAGAGGTCTCCGGGGAGGCCGCCGCATTCGGCGTGACGCCCGACATGCTGCTGCGGCAGGCGTACCAGCTCTGCCCCGCCGGCACGTTCCTTCCGTACAGGGAAGAGAAGTACCGGGAAGTCTTTTCATCTGTGCTCTTAGAGGTGGCGCAACTCTGCCCGCTCGTGGAGCCGGAGCCGCCGGCGCATATCATGCTTGGCCTGCGGTACGAGCGCGACGGTAGGCGGTTCGTTGTGGATGTCATGACAGCTATCGAGTGGCAGCCCGGCTTCCAGTCATCATGTGGCATCGCCTCATCCCGGTTCGCTGCCCGGATCGCCTCTGAGGATGCTGGCCCTCGCAAGTGCTGGCATTCGAGGACGGTGAGGAGCGGGCGTTTCTCCGTGACCTGCCGGTTGGGCGGCTGTCTCTCTCCGCCGCTGTGGTGCGCAAACTTCAGCTCTTCGGCATCGCACGTGCGGGTGAACTCCTGCATCTGCCGGCCGGCGCACTCGAAGCGCAGTTCGGAAAGGAGGGACAGGCGCTTCTCGAGATTGTCCGTGGTGAGGACAACAGGGATGTGGAGCAGTGGAAGGGGGTGAGAGAGATAGTGCGCACGAGGTGCTTCGATGCGCCGGTCGGGCATGGTGGTGAGTTGCTGGAGGCAACCCGCGGCCTTCTGGAAGCGCTGTGCCGCGGATTGCAGGCTCAATGGCAGTGCTGTGGTTGCCTTGCGCTGACGTTCATCCTGGAGGGCGGCGAAGTGAAGCAGGAGGACCTGCACCTCAAGGAGCCGTCTTCGTCTCCGGAGGTTTTATGGCGCCGCCTCATGCCCTGTATCGAGTGGCTGGCGGGAGCGATCTCCGTGGAGGAGTTGCGGCTGACGGCCTCCGACCTCTGTTCCGCCCCGGGAACGCAGTCCTCTTTTCTCGATGGCCCCCGCCGGGCGACTGCGCAGTTCAATGAGGCTGTTGGCGTGCTGCAGCAGCGTTATGGGCGGGATGTGGTGAAGAAGGTGGTCGCGCGCCGTGGCGGCAGGCTGCCCGAGGAGCGCTTCTCCTTCGTGCCGTGCGACCCGGAGAAACGATGAACAAGCTCGCATGGCAGCCTTCCGGGCTGCAGGTCACCGAGTCGGAGAGCCGTGAACCGCTTGCCATCCTCCACGAAGGAACGTGGCGAAGGGTCGAGGATATCCTGTCCCGCTGGCGGATACACCAGGAGTGGTGGAAGCGTCCGGTGGAGCGGGACTACTTCCGCGTGAGGCTGGATGGCGGCGTTGTCTGTGAGGTATTCAGAGAGAGCGCTTCGGGCTGCTGGCAACTTCAGCGCGTGTACGACTAGGCGCCGGCTACGCATCACGGGACGTGAAACATGAAGACATACGTGGAACTGCACTGCCATTCGGCGTTCTCGCTGCTTGACGGAGCATCATTGCCCGAGGCGTTGGCGCGGCGCGCCGCCGAGCTTGAGATGCCTGCGCTTGCGCTTACCGACCACGATGGACTGTACGGCGCGGTGCGGTTCGCACGTGCCTGTGAGCGTGAGGGGGTCAAACCGCTCATCGGAGCGGAACTCACACTGGACGGCGGTTCCCACGTCACGCTTCTGGCGATGGATGCGACGGGATACGCGAACCTGTGCCGCGTCATTACGGCGGCGCAGCTTGCCGGCGAGAAGGGTAGCCCGGTGTTGACGTGGGATATGCTGGCGAATCGCTCCAGTGGACTGGCGTGCCTCTCCGGTTGCGGGGAGGGGGAGCTGTCGCGGCTCGTGCGCTCTGGGCAGCGTGGGCGCGCCCTTGCCGCCGCCGGTCGCTACATCGATATCTTCGGCAGGGACCGGTTCTTTGTCGAACTGCAGCAATCAATGTACCCGGATGATGCCTCACGCTGTGCGGAACTCGTGTCGCTGGCCCGGGAGTGCGGCGTAGGCTATGTGGCCACCAATGACGTGCACTACGCGAGGAAGGAAGAGCACCGGCTGCACGACGTACTGACCTGCATCCGGCATCGCAGTACGCTCGATGAGTGCACGGAGTTGAAGTTGAACGCCGAGTTTTACCTGAAGTCGCACGAAGAGATGTTGGCGCTGTTTCGCGAGTATCCCGACGCGGTGTACGCGACCGCTGAGCTGGCCGGGCGATGCAATGTCGCTCTTGAGTTCTCCAGCTACCGCTTCCCGGAGTTCCCGCTGCCTGAAGGCGAGTCCGCGAAGGGCTATCTGGAGCGCGTGTGCCGCGGAAAGGTGCGCGAGAGGTATAGCGAGGTGACGGGAGAGGTGGAGTCGAGGGTGGCGTATGAGCTCGACCTGATCGACAGGCTCGGTTTGTCGGGCTACTTCCTCATCGTCTGGGACATCATGGAGCACGCGAAGCAGCATGGCATCCCGGCCCAGGGGCGAGGCTCCGCGGCGAACTCCATCGTCGCCTACGTGCTGGGCATCACGAAGGTCGACCCCATCAGGAACCGGCTTTTCCTGGGGCGCTTTCTGAATGAGGAGATGTCCTCCATCCCCGATATCGATATCGACGTGTCCACCGCACACCGGGAGGAACTCATCCAGTACGTGTACGGAAAGTATGGCAGGGAGCACACCGCCATGGTGTGTACTTACATAACATTCCAGGCGCGCAATGCGCTCCGTGAGGTGGGCAAGGTCCTCGGGATGCCGGTGCAGGTGACCGACCGGCTGGCGAAGTCGGTTTCCTGGTATGGCTACGGCCCGCGTGATGTGGGCAAGGAACTCGCCGGCATCGAGGAGTTCGCCCCGTACTTCAGCCGGGTCACGTTCCAGGAGTATCTCGCTATCTGCAGGCAACTCGAGGACCTGCCGCGGCATCTCTCCATCCACAACGGTGGCGTTCTCATCTCCTCCTGTCCCCTGGGCGAGATCGTGCCGCTCGAGCGGGCCGCTATGCCCGGGCGGGTTGTCTGCCAGTGGGATAAGGACAGCATTGCCGATGCCGGGCTGATTAAGATAGACCTCCTGGGACTCAGGATGCTCTCTCTCCTGGACGAGGCCCGCGTGCTCGTGGAGCAGGGGCATGGCGTGGTGCTGGACCTCGATGCGCTGCCTCAGGACGACGCTTCCGTGTACGACATGATATGCAACTGCGACACCATCGGCGTCTTCCAGATCGAGAGCCGTGCCCAGATGCAGACGCTGCCGCGCACGCGGCCACGCTCCATCGACGATCTCACCGTGGAGGTCTCCATCGTGCGTCCTGGCCCCATCCAGGGCAACATGGTGCATCCGTACATAAGAAGGCGAAACGGCCGTGAGAGAGTGACGTATCTCCACCCGGCGCTGGCGCCGATACTCGAAGAGACTCTCGGGGTCATCCTCTTTCAAGAGCAGGTCATCCAGGCCGCCGTCGCAGTCGCCGGTTTCAGTCCGGGCGAGGCGGATGAGCTGCGTCGGGCGATGAGTCGAAAGCGCTCGGTCGAGGCTATCGAACGACTGCGTGACCGCTTCATGCAGGGTGCTCTCGCGCGAGGCGTTGATGCTGCCAGTGCGGACCGCGTATTCGCCTCGCTGCAGGGCTTCGCCCAGTATGGTTTCTGCAAGAGCCATGCCGCCGGATTTGCCCTCATCTGCTATCAGTCCGCCTGGCTCAAGCGCTACTACCCCGTTGAGTTCTACTGCGCCCTGCTGAATCACCAACCGATGGGGTTCTATCGTCCGGAGGTGGTGGTACACGATGCGCAGCGGCACGGAGTCGCGGTGCTGCCGGTCGATGTGAACCGGAGCGATGCGGCTTGCCGCATCGAGACGGGAGGTATCCGTCTGGGACTCCAGTACGTCAAGGAAATGGGAGGGCGGACGCTCGAACGGATACTCGATGAGCGCAAGCGGGGTGAGTACCGGTCGCTCGAGGATTTCTGCCTTCGTACCGGCCTCACGGATGGCGCGGTGGAGAACCTTGTGCTCGCGGGCGCCTTCGATTTCTGCGGCAGCGCACGCAGGGAGCTGTTGTGGAGGCTGGGCATCGCGGCAAAACGCAGTCCGGGAGAGCTTCTGCTGGATACCCCCGGCAGCACGGTGACGCTTGCGGAGATGAGCCCGCTGGAAGAAATGAGGTGCGACTACTCAGTACAGGAGATGTCTACAACCTATCACCCGATGCAGGTTCTCAGACAGGAGTTGCAGGGACAGGCGCTGGTGCGTAGTTCGGAGCTTGAGGGTCGGCGCGACGGCGAGGCGGTGAGAGTTGCCGGCTACGTGATAATGAAGCAGCGCCCCCCAACTGCGAAGGGCTTTGCCTTCATCACCATGGAGGATGAGGAAGGCATGATAAACGTGGTTATCCGGCCGGACGTGTATGAGCGATACCGGCAGGTGTGCATCTTCAATCCCGTACTGGTGGTGGAGGGTACGTTGCAGAAGAGAGACGGCACGCTCAATGTGACCGCGGACGCGATTTCTCCACTAAAGCCGGGAGGCGAACGGCCCGTGCCGTCGCGACACGGCCGCTGTGGACGGACCCCGATGCGCGGCCATTGACAGCGCTTTCGATTCGTTCTAGCCTGAGCCGGGCCGCAGTCTGAGCGGCACACGTGTCCCGATACTCAGGAGGGAGGCTTCCACATGCCAGATGCAGTACCACTGTCGGACAACACGACGACCACCGGCGACCTCAAGCGACTTGTCCAGGAGTTCGTCGATGAGCGTGACTGGGGCAAGTACCACAATGCGAAGGACGTTGCTCTCGCCATCAATGTAGAGGCCGGTGAGCTGTTGGAGCTGTTCGAGTGGGTCAGGGAGCACGAGGTTCCCGCGCTACTGCAGGATCCAGATAAGCGGCGGCGTGTGGGCGAGGAGCTCGCCGACATCATCATCCTGTGTCTGAACCTCTCCTCGGTGGCGGGGTTCGACGTGGCGGAGACGGTCAGCCGGAAGATGGAGAAGAACCGGGCGAAGTACCCCGCTCACCTGGTCAGGGGCAACTATCGCAAGTACACAGAACTGCGAGCGGAGGCCAGGAAAGAGGGTCGCGGTCAGGGCGAGTAGATCCTGAGCGCGACCCTCTCAGCAGTTGAACCGTCTACATCTCGCAGGCCAGGACGCCCTCGTACGCGTGGGTGAATAGCTCTATCATCCCCTTCTCGGTTACCTCGCGCGGATTACGTCTGCAGTGGTTCGGACTCTTGAGCACGTTGTTCGCAATCATCGGAATCATGCCCTTGTCGACGCCCACCTCCTGGAGCGACGTGGGCAGACCGAGGTCCTGCAGCAGAGTCTTGAACGCAACCGGGGCCAGATACGCGGCTTCACGCAACGGTATCCCTTCGACATCTTCGCCGAGCACATCCGCAATCATGGCGTGCTTCTCGAACTGCGCCAGAGCGTTGTACTCCATCACGTGCGGGAATGTGATGGCGATAGCGAAGCCGTGAGGCAGGTGCAGCTTCGTGGCAGGATACACATAGGCGTATCCGCACGCGTGACCGATGGTGGTGTCGGCATTGCCCATCACGATGCCGGCGAGCAGCGATGCCAGCGCCATTCCCTCACGCGCCTCCATATCACTGCCTTTGCAGTAGGCACGCCTCAGGTACTTGTTGACCAGGCGCATGGACTCGAGGGCGATTGCGTCTGTCAGCGGGTTCGCCTGTACCGAGTGGAAGCCCTCGATGGCGTGACATAGCGCGTCGATGCCGGTGTTTGCCGTTACAGGACCGGGCATCGATACCGTCAGACCGGGGTCGACGATGGCCACATCCGGATACAGCATCGAGCTCACCAGCCCGACCTTCAGCTCAGGAGTCGCAAACACCGCGGTATCCGACACCTCGCTGCCGGTGCCGGCGGTGGTGGGGCACAGGGCGAGAGGGGCGAGCGGCCGCTTGAAGCCCTCCTTGATCCACCGCATGATGTGGCCCTCGTTCGTGAGGCTGACGGCCGCTCCTTTGGCGATGTCCATGGCGCTGCCGCCTCCCATGCCGACCACGCCATCGAATCCCCCGGCCCGGGTGAAATCGATGGCTCTCTCGCCGACTTCGACTGACGGCTCCGACTCGGCGCCATCCCAGACAACCGACAGTACGCCCGCCGAACCCAGCGCGCTCTGCACCTTCTCGGCCCAGCCCGCTGCCGCTATCGTCTTGTCTGTGACGATGACCGCGTTGGTCGCTCCCGCGGCTCGCAGTTCGGTTCCTACCTGCTCAATCGTGCCCGTGCCGAACAGTATCTTCTTGGCGGTCCTGAATGGAAATGTGTTGAACATAACTCCTCCGCGATGCATTGTCCGGCAGAGACACGTGCGGCGTGCAACTGCGGGCGGCACACATTATACCGTGGCGGCGCCCGAAACGGGGAGAGGGCGCGCCCGGCGCGCCCTCTCGCGATGCAGCCACGGCCATACGGCATGGCACCGAAGGTTGTCTATGCCTTTCGATCGGATTTGAAATACTCGGCGACGCTCTTGCCAAACGTCTCAGCGGCATCGCCTGCCTGCCGGAATCGCTGCTTGACATCATCGTCCTTGAAGCGGCTTCCGAGCCGCGATGCCGACTGGCTTGCGGCGTCTCCCAATTCCTTTGCTTTCGCCTTCAATTCGGGGTCGTTGAACACTTCACTGAAGGCATCGCCCAACGCGATGAACATCTGCCTCAGGCTCTCCCCGGGCTTCGGTTCACCAGTTCTCTTTTCATCTGCTGTCTTCTCTTCTTCCATGCCACTCCTCTTGCCTGGTCCTCGCCAATCGCACGGTGCGGAAGGAGGGTTACTCTTTGACTTCCTCCGGTTTCACGGACAATACGGGTATGAATGTGTGCCTCATGACGTGGTCGGCCACACTGCCGAACACGAGACGGCCGATGTTCTTGCGCCCATGGGTCGCCACGACGATGAGTTCAATCCCACTCTGGCTCGCGTATTCCACGATGGCATCGCCCGGCGTCCCTTCGATGACCGACACCTCCGCAGTCACGCCTTTGTCCTTCATCTGCGTGGCGATCCCTTCGAGGTACTGATGCGCTTCGTAGGACAGGCGCCGCAGCTCCTCTTCAATCACGTTCTCCGCACCCTGTGCCGAGGCGGCGGCCAGCGATGAGGGAATCTGCAGGACCTGGAGTAGCACCACCCGGGAGCCGAAACGCCGTGCAACCTCGGTGGCATAGGGCACTATCTGCTCCGAGAGGCTTGAGCCGTCAAGACAGACCAGAATCTTGCCAAACATCCGGTCACCTCCTCCTGTGCTTTGTGAAATTCTGACGCACTACCACGCTACCGTAACGGTATCCTGCCGTCAACCCCGGCTCTCAGTAGCCGTAGAGGCACCGCATGCAGCCGGGAAGCGATTCGGCCGCTGTGGGATACTCATCACCCTGGTAGATACGGAAGAACAGTTCTTTCACGGCTGACTTGCCGCAGGAGTCGATGACCTTCGCGGTGACGTACACCCCGGTCGTCGCGTCTGGAGGGGTGAAGAGCACGATGGCCCCCTCGCCTTCAATCGTGCCTTCGGTGCAGGACCATTCGTACGTCAGGTCGCCGTATGATACAAGTGCGACGCATTGCAGTTCGCACTTCGTCAGGCTGCCGCGCAGCAGCCTGTAGTCCCCATGTGCGTCGAACTTGCTGTAGTCAGGGAGAACGGGCCACACCAGCAACTCCTGGATGACGGGCGGCTCGGGACAGCGGACGGAAATCATGACGTTTCTCGTGCGACTCGCCCCCATCTCGTCGGTCACTCTCACCGGAACATAGTGCTGACCCGGTCGCGCGGGAGCTGTCCAGGTCACTCTCGGTCCCGTCCCGCTGATGATGCCCGGTGGGGCTACCCATTCGTACTCGATGGCGTGCCCCTCGATATCCTTTGCCTCACAGAACAGTGTGGCCGATTCGCCCGGCGACAGCAGTGCCGGCTCGGCAGTCACCGACATCACGATTGGAGGCTCGTTCTGTACCACAGTTATGATGACGCTGTTGTTCGAGGAAGCGCCCGCGTCGTCACTAACCTCGACAGCAATCGCGTAGGTCCCGGGTTCCTCCGGGGCGAACCAGACCGCTGAGTCTACTGATGGTATCAGCATTCCGGCGGCGGAAGACCAGATATAGGTCAGCGGCATACCGTCGTCGTGATGGGCGACACAGAAGACCTCTGACGACTCCGAGGTGAACACCGTGCCGCGCGAGGCGACCACCAGGTCGATTACCGGCGTCGCCGGCGTCGCCTCCACATTCCCGGTCGGCGTCACTATGATGAGCGAGAACAACGCCATGGCGAAGGCCATGCCGGCAAGGTCTCCTGGGGATGTCTTGGTACGGGCGATGCCCATGTTATCCTTGGCAACGAGTCAGGGGACGACCACTACAACCGCATTCTAGCCGAAAATCCACGACTGTCACAAGAACGCTCTGTTCCTGCCCCCGCACGACCGCAGGCTGCGGATGGCTGGCAGTGGCTAGAGCGATTGGCTATAGTAGTGTGCTCAGGAGGAACACGATGCCGGATTTGTTCGAAACCACGGTTCTGAATGGAATGGTGCTGAGGAATCGATTCGTCCACTCGGCTACCAATGAGGGTATGGCCAACCTCGATGACGGCTGCGCCAATGAGCGGCTCATCCGGTGGCAGGAGCAGGTTGCAGAGGGAGAAATCGGTCTGTTGATTCCAGGCTATGTGTACATCAGCGACCAGGGCAAGTCTCGGCCTGGACAGGCGGGCGTGCACTCCGATGTCACCTTGCCAGGACTAGCCCGCATGGCGGAGGTGGTGCATCGTCATGGGGCTCGCCTCGTACTGCAGTTGGCTCACGCGGGTGGAAACGTGTACGTGCCTTCGGACAGCGGCTATGCCCTTGGCCCTTCAGACATGAAGCTCACCGACGTGCCGTGCCGGGCGATGACGAAGGACGATATCGCTCAGACGGTAGCGGACTTCGCCGCCGCGGCGGTTCGCACCAGGCAGGCCGGCTGTGATGGGGTGCAGTTGCATGGCGCGCACTCCTACTTGCTCTCCCAGTTCCTGTCTCCCCATTTCAACAGGCGCACGGATGAGTACGGTGGCTCCCTGGAGAACCGCGCACGGTTTCCTCTGGAGGTGCTTCGCGCGGTGCGTGCGGCGGTTGGCCGCAGCTACCCTGTTCTGATCAAGACCAATTCGGACGACTACCTGGACAACGGCTTTCGCCTTGACGAATTTGTTCCCTATTGCCGCATGCTTGAGCAGGCAGGCATCGACGCTATTGAAGTCAGCGGGGGGACGCATTTCAGCGATCCGAAGTTCTTCTGCTCGCGACCCGAAGGCACGGTTCCCAGGGAGCAGGAGATCTACTTCAAAGAGGCAGCGGAGCGCTACAGGCGCGAGGTCAAGACCCCGCTCATCCTCGTTGGCGGTGTACGAAACCTGAAAGTTGCCGAGCACGTGGTGACGTCGGGACTTGCGGACTACGTTGCTCTCAGCCGCCCACTCATACGGGAACCGAACCTCGTGAAGCGCTGGCACGAAGGTGACACTCGCAAGTCGACCTGCATCTCGTGCAACCTGTGCTTTGGCCCGGTGCGAGCCGGAGAAGGCGTGTACTGTGTCGCGCTGGAGCGACAACGTCAGAAGGGCAGGGCGTAGCCGCTGCCTCCAAGAGGTGGCGTTTCGAGAGCCGCGATGATGTCGGTCGCGACATAGATGTCGCCTCGTGTGGAGACCGAGTGCGCCGCCAGCCCGGCTGACTCTATCTGTGCGAGGGCCTCGACTGACTCAACGGGCGTCAGGTTGCCCTGTTCTGACACCCATTCGGGGGTCACCGACGGCTGCCCGTGCAGCAGGTCCAGAACGCGTCGCGCAGAGTCACGCCCCTGCAGCGCCTCCATGCGTGCGACCTGTTCAACGCGCATCGTGCGCAGGCGTACTACGCAGTCCAGTGTCTCCCGGGCGGCGTCGGCGACGCCGTGCAGGTACCAGGTGAGCCACTCTTCCCAAGTTCCGTGGGCACATACGTCGAGCATCCGCGATTGTAGTGACCCGGCGTAACGTTCGAGCCAGCAGCCGAACACCGGAAGCTGTCTGTCCGTAACTCCCAGGTGCTGCAGTAACAGCGGGGCCAAGACAGACCCAGTGAGGACGTTCATGTCGAGGAACGGGTGCAGGATGAGATACTGGCAGTGGGCCAGCGCCAGCCGGACAAGAGCCGGGAGTCCGCCGCTCTCGTGAAGGAAGCGCTCCCAGTTGTGCAGCAGTTCGCGCATCTCAGCCGCGGGGGGCGGCACGAACGTCGCCGTGGCCAGTGAGCAGCCGGGTTGACCAAGCCAGTTCTGTGTTCTGCGGAACTCGCCCGGCGTGCTGCGCGGGTCTGCAATTCCGTCAAGAAGCGCGAAATGCAGTTCCCTCAGAAGCCTCAGGCTCAGTGGCAATTCCTCCAGCCGGTGGCTTGCGTACTCGAATGTGGCCACGTAGTTGCGGACCAGTTCCATGGTGGCGCTGTTGGTCTCGCCGGTTGCCGATGCTTCGAAGTACGCGGTCGTCGAGATAGTTCTGCCCTCTGAGCGTACGGCGCCGACGGCGTCACGGACGAGTAGCAGCGGCACATGGATGCGCGACTCGCCCTTGAGAGAGCCGGCCAGCCGGCCCAGCACGAGGCTTGTCCTCTCTACTGCGGCGACAACTCCGTCGCTCCAGCAGATGGCCGGCGGAAGCGCGTTGGGCACGAACGCATCGTAGCCCGTGCGGGTGCGCACTACTCGACCGCAGGGCGACGCTGAGAAGATTCGGCTGTCCATGCGTGAATCCTCCCTGTGGGGGATACCGTGGCGAGGCGATGCTAGCCTACCCGGCTCTGCGCTGCAAATCTGCGCATCGCTCGCACGATTCACTTGAGGCAGGCATAAACCGGCGACCAGCGGTATGCGTTTCGATGGTACACAGACATGTGCGCTATAATGAGTTTGCAAGTGTCTGGTGTGGGAGGGTTAGGAAATGAAGAGGGTAATGCTTGTACTTGGTGCTCTACTGCTTGGTGTTCTGGCGCTTGTGCCGGGATGTGAGTACATCCTGCCACAGTCCAATCAGCCCCCGAAGGCCTACATAAACGCCATCACTCCGACCGAAGTGAATCAAGGCCAGGAGGTCAGGCTCTCCGGCCACGGCACGGACGTCGATGGCCAGGTGGTTGCCTACCGCTGGCGTTCCGAACGGGATGGACAGATTGGCGCGAGTGCCGAATTCGTGACAACGTCGCTCTCGGTTGGCGACCACGCCATCTACTTCATGGTCCAGGACAACAACGATACCTGGTCGGCCGAGGTCCGTGGTAACGTGAAAGTGTTGCCCGCGGTGACCACGCCGGCGAAGGTCAATTCCTTCACAGCGTCGCTCCTGACTATCCCGGCGGGTGATAGCGTCACCCTCGCCTGGAATGTCTCAAATGCGACAACAGTGTCCATTGACCAGGGAATCGGCACCGTATCGCCAGTCGCCTCGGTGACTGTCACTCCGGCAGCCACCACGACCTACAAGCTCACCGCGACTGGAGGAGGCTCGACTGCGACCGCGCAGTTGACGGTGACGGTACAGGCTCCGGTGCTCGATATCGTATTCTTCAACGCGGACCCCGAGGAAGTCGTCTCCGGCGGCGTCTCGAAGCTGACGTGGAAGACCACGGGTGCGACTGAGGTGAAGATACTTCCCATCATCGGCGTTGTTGCCAAAGAGGGGACCCTCAGTGTCACGGTGACAGGGGAGCAGGTGCACACGTTTACGCTCACCGCCACTGACGGTGATGAGACACTGACCGCCAAAGTCAACATCGAGAGCTACTTGCTGATGCCTACGAACTACAGCATAACTATCGAACCTGTGCTGAGCGAAAGCGGCTATGTTCGTAGCACCGGCGCTCCCTGGGCGAACCACATCTACGTGGGCGATGACACCAACAACATCGGCATTCAGGGATTCGTGAGCTTCGACATCTCCGATATCCCCGACGATGCGGTCATCACGAGCGTGTTTGTGGACCTCTCGGATCGCCAGAGCACGTATGGACAGCCTTTCAACGACCTAGGATGTCTTCGTGCCTACGCGCACAACTACGGCACGCTGGATGGGGGCGACTACTTCACCGGCTCTCCGTTAGGCGCCCTGGGACGTTGGTGTGATCAGGATCAAGTGGACACCCCGGGAGGTGGCCTCACTACTGGATTCAAGGACGCTCTTCAGGATAGAGTGGGCCAGGACAGATTCCAGATACGATTGCAGTTCAACGACCGAGCAACGGACAACGATGGCAACAATGACCTTGTGCGATGGAGCACGTCGGCACTGCCAACGCTGATCGTTGAGTACAACTCCTACGAGTAGAGTGACTGCTGTCGGCTTCGCACAGAAACGGGGGGCGCCATGAGGCGCCCCCGCTTCTGTTTCCGCCAGGACACCCGGCGACCGATGCTATACTAACGCGACTTCGGCGCCAGGAGGTGTGTTCCCTATGAGAGTTGCAGTCGTCGGCATCGGCGGTGTTGGTGGCTACTACGGCGGCAGGCTGGCTCACCGGTTCCCTGCGGGAAGCGAGCACGAGGTTGTGTTCGTGTGCCGCGGTGCTCACCTCGATGCCGTCGGGCGCCATGGTCTCAAGCTCCTCGCACGGGACGGAGAACTGGTGGCCCGACCGGCGATAGCTACTGACTCAGCTGCAGACCTGGGCGTTGTCGACGTTGCCATCTTCGCGGTCAAGGGGTACAGCCTCGCTGACGTCGCCCGTGCTATGCGTCCTGCTGTGGGTCCCTCCACCGTAGTGATTCCGCTGGGCAACGGCGTGGACAACGACGAGGTACTGAAGCGGGAACTTGGGGTTGGAAGAATCCTCAATGGCGGCGTCTATATCTCGACTCATATCGAGGGGCCGGGCATAGTGCAGCAGACTGGCGGCACCCGCAAACTCTTCTTTGGCAGTCTGGACGGGAACAATGAGCCCTATCGGCCGATTGAGGACATGCTGAAGGCGGCAGGCATCGACGCGACGTTGAGCGACCACATCGTGCGCGATGTGTGGACCAAGTTCATCTTCATCGACGCAAGCTCTGCGGTAACCAGCCTCCACGGCGTCAACATGGGCACTCTGCTTGGTACGCCGGAGCTGAAGGGCTTGCTCAAAGGATTGATGGGCGAGGTAGAGGCGCTGGCTGCGAATCTCAACGTCGGCTTGCCCGCCGGAATCGTTGAGCAGGCCATCGAACGCGCTGGGGCTTTTCCGCCTGACACGAAGACGTCCATGCAGCTCGACGTGGAGAAGGGGGCCCGCACCGAGCTGGACACGATGCTCGGCTACGTGGTCCGCAAGGGCAGGGAACGTGGCGTTCCTACACCACGACATGTTGACGTCTATGATGCGCTGTCGCGCGTTGTTCACTAGTGTTGAGGCCCTGCGGCTCCCGCGAGCCGGTCCACGACCTCCGGAGCAGGCCGGTTCATGAACTATCTGAGAGCGAGGGCGGCGCACCTGCTGAGGAAGGAGGGTATCCGGGGCCTCGTGACGGGTGCGGCAGGACACGTGAATGAGGTGCGGCGCTCCGTGGCCTGCGTGGAACGCTACGTCATCTACCAGTTCGACACCGATTCCGGCTACGGCGCACTGTGCGCGCCGGGTATCGACGGACTCGAGGTAGTCGTGCTTGAGCGCGAAGAGGATCTGAACGCTGTGGCTGCGCGCGGTCTCGAAGTACCGGTGTCTCACCCCACGCTTCGACGGGGTTGGTTGCGGTGTGGAGGTGTCGCCTTCTGCGCGTACGTCAACAACGAGCTGGCGCATGTTGCGTGGGTGGCGCTGGCGGCCGCGGCGCGCGGGTGCTGCGATGGATTGCCGTACCACGTCGACTTCGAGCACGGTGAGGCGGGCTGGGGAGGCTCGTACACCTCGCGCCGCTTCCGAGGCCGCGGACTCTATACGTACGTCTGCGGGGTCAGATTGAGGTACCTCCATGAACACGGATGGTCCGTGTGTCGTGACGCGGTGAAGGTTGATAACGTGGCATCCCTGAAGGGTCAGGGGTGGTGGAACCCAAGGTCATGCTTTGGGGCGAGCCTTGTGCGCTTCTTAAGGTGGACACGCTGGCGGGAGTATCCGTGCCGATGAGCGAACGTACAAGCACATCCTCGTTCGGGCTGCGCTCGAGCGCAGCCGCATTGCTGAGAAACGAAGGCCTGTGGGGGCTGACCAAAGGCGTATTGCGATACTTTCATACGTTTGTGAAACGAATCGTGCATACGAACACCTACTACATCTACCGGTATCCCTTTCCCTGCGTCGACGAGAACCGGTTCCGGCCTGCGGTTGATCGCCTGGACGTCTGTACAATCGAATCCCTTGACGACGTCGCACGGCTCGTGGCAGACGGATACGAGGATCCTCGTGCCCGAGTCCGCTTCATGGAGCGCGGGCTGGCAGCAGGGGCGTTCGCGGTATGTGCATTCGTGGACAGGCGGTTTGCATACATCGGCTGGGTGGCAACCTCTGCGAATGCCAAGCGCACCTTCGACCCGTTGCCGTATCATGTGGCATTTGACCATGGAGAGGGGGCAACGGGAGGTGCATGGACGGCGCCGAGATTCCGTGGCCTGGGATTGTATCGGTACGTCTTCGGGCGAGAACTGGACTTGCTGCGCCGAAAGGGATGCACGGTCTGCTGCAATTCTATCTCCGTCGGCAACCTTGCTTCCCAGCGTGGACAGGCGTTCTATGAGGCCAGGGTGTGCGCACGCGCGCGGGCGACACGGATACTGGGCTTCAAGAAATGGAGTGAAAGTCCCATGTCCGGTCCTTGTCCGTCGCTGACTGTGGCACACCGGCCAGTACGGTGAAAGGAGATTCCGATTCTCCGGACATAGCCATCAACAGATTGAGGCAGAGGTGAACAGTGTTTCGATTCAGGGAATTCGGTGCGCTCGTGAGGCGTGCTCTCAGTCTACTGAGAACCGAGGGGCTCACGTCGATGCTCAGGCATACGTGGTCATTTGCCGCTTACCTGGGCGGCCGCATCGTTCTTTCTCGAACTGTGTACCTGTACGAGCATTCACTTGTTCCGCGTGACAGGAGCAGGTTCCTGCCGCGACTGGATTCCTGGGAACTCCGTATCCTGCACTCCAATGAGGACGCGGAGCGTGTCTCAGCAGAGGGCCTCGAGGACCTTCGCGCCGCCTTCGTGTTCGCCCGTCGCAGCCTTGAGACGGGCGCGGTGGCCTTCTGCGTCTACTGTGGAACCGAACTGGTCCACGTAGGGTGGCTGGCGGTGGATGCCAGGGGCAGAACGGCGGTGGACAGGATACCATTCGACGTGGCATTTGATGCGGGGCAGGCCTGCACCGGAGGCACCTACACAAAGCCGGCGTTCCGCGGCAAGGGACTGATGGCGTATGGTTACTTCGAGCGCTTCGAGTACTTGAGGGCGAGGGGGTTCACCAGCTCGCGCAACTCGGTCGAAATTGGCAATGTCTCCTCTCACAAGGCACACGCCAAGTTCAATCCCACCATCTATGGGATTGGGTGGTACCGGCGGGTCCTTGGGCGAACCCACTGGAGAGCGGAGGCATTGCCCGGAGGCCCCTGTCGCGGAATGCCGCCCGACCGTCCGGGTGGTCGCGGATGAGCCTTGCGGGGGATGCGGTCGAGACCCATTCGAGCCGCGTGCGCGTTCTGACCACGTTTTCCGAACTGGATGCGGTGGCCGATGCGTGGCATGGACTCTGGGCTCGATGCGAGAGAGCGCGCACTCCGTATCTTTCGTTTGAATGGGTTCGCACGTGGGCCGGTCACTTCGGGCAAGATGGCCGCCTCTTCATCATACTGGTTGAAGATGATGAGTCCATCGTGGGCATCATGCCGCTCACACGGGTGAGGTATCGCCTCTGGCCGTTCACGCTTGAAGCGCTCGAGACCGTTGGCGGCGAGAGTCGCAATCTCATTGCGCTCGTGGCCCCGGGTTCAGGCGCCGTCGTCGCCGGCGCTGTTGCTGACTACCTTGCGCGCGAGGTTCTCTCTGCCGGTCGTGCTCTGCGGCTGTCGCTCGTGCCTTCGAGTCACCCGTTTCTCGAGTTGTTGGTGAGCGCTTTGGAGGGAATCCGTCCACGGATTTCCATGCGCGTCAGGCTCTGCAATTTCGCGCCGTATGCGCCTCTCCCGGCCCTGTGGGAAGACTTCGAGCGTTCGCTTGGAAGAAGGAGAAGGAAGGTCCTTGCCCGTGCCCAGAGCAGGCTGGACCTGTCTCGCAGAGAGGTGCGCATCCGTCAGTGGCACGGAGATGAGATTGACGACGCCATGCGGCGCCTGTTCGACGTTCACGACGCTCGCTGGGAGGAACTGGGCATCAGGGGGCTGTTCCACGATGAGCGCAATCGAGCGTTTCATCTGGATATCGCCCGCCAATGTGACCGCATGGGATGGCTGGACCTGTCTGAACTGGAGGTCGATGGACAGACCGCCTCGGCGCACTTCGTGCTCGTGCTTGACGGCGTATCCTACATGATGAGGTCGGGCAGAGACACCTCGTTTGCCGGGTATGACGTTGGGCACCTTCATGACTTCCGTCTGTTTCGCACGTGGATCGCCCGTGGGCTCCGCGAAGCCGACTTCCTTCGGGGAGCGGAGCCGTACAAGTTCTACTGGACCTCTCACTACAGGGTGTATGTGGAATTGCTCGCAGTAGGTTCAAGACAATGGGGAGGCACGCCTCTCTCTGTCGCACGGGTCTGGATGCGCATCACGCGCTTCATCTCCCATCGCCATCCCCCGCGTGAGGTTGTCGCGTACCTGCGCCAGCGACGGATGACCAGGAGCGAGCTTCGGAAGATGAATGTGACGCTGCGAGCATGACAACTGAAGCCGATTGTCAGTCAGCTACCGCCTCTTGCAGCCGCCCTGAGAGGAGTGCAGGACTCAGTCTGGTGGTGCTCACCTATCCCTGTGACATGGCATCACTCTTGCTCGAACACCTGGCCGCGGCCGGTCTTGATGTTCGCGCCGTGGTGCTCGAGCGGCGCGGAGCTCTCAAGAAGCTGCATCGTGTGCTGCGTGTCGTTGGCTGGCGCCGCACTGCATTTCTCGGCTTTCGCAAGGTCGCGGCCCTGTTGGGCATTTCGCGAGGGGAGCGTTGGAGGACCGACGCCTTCTATCGACGACACGCCGGCGAACTCATCGTGGTTGACGATCTGAATAGCTCACAGTGCCGCGATGCACTTCGTCGCCTTGGCCCCGATGTCGCGATTATCGGTGGCGCCGGACCGCTTCGAGAACATGTCTTCGGAATGCCGCGTTTCGGAACGCTCAACATGCATCCCGGTCTCTTGCCGGAGTATCGCGGCCTGAGTTCAGTCTTCTGGGCAGTACTGGAGGGGGGAGAGGTCGGCGCGACACTCCACTTCATTGACGAGGGCATCGACACAGGCCCCATCGTTGCACGACGGTCCGTCCCTGTGCTGCCCGGTGACACGTTTGAACGACTACGGGGCAGAATCATCGCGGCCAACCTGGATATGCTCGTCGACGCCCTGCGTTCGCTGAACTGCGACGGACACCTCGTGGCAACTCCCCAGCCCTCCGGTGCCGGTCGGCTCTACCACGTCATCCCGTCATCGAAGCGGCGCGCGGCCGAGGCCCGGCTCGCGGCACTGGCGGCGTCCGGTAAGGGCTGAGGCGCATGCCGGGCCGTCAGAGAGACGTGGCGATTCGTCCGTCGCACCGGCGGACTGTTGGTGGGGCCGGGGGCAGGTGGCGCTACAGTGGTTTGACGGCGCGTGCGGCCACAAACAGGCCCGTCAGGTTCCGCGTGCCGCACCGCTCCAGGGCGTTGAGCGAGTTGAGCAGCTTCCGGGCGAGCATGTCGCTCCGGCCGGGGGTAACCCACCGCATCAGCCGCAGGAATCTCTTGGTGACCAGCCTCGGGTAGTGGAGCATGGCGGTTGTGTTCGTCACCTGAAGCCCCAGGCTCTCCAGTGATTGCACCAGCTGCCTTTGAGACAGCGTCTTGCCGATGAAGTAGGGCGACCGGCCTCGACGCTGCCAGAGCCGGAACAAAGGGTCCGTCAAGTTCTGAGGGTTGTCCAGCGCGATGATGAGGCTGCCGCCGGGCTTCAGAACCCTGGCCAGTTCCTTCAGCGCGACATGTATCTCGTCCGTCGTGTGGAAATGGTCCAGTGTCGAATCGGACACGATGAGGTCGAACGTATCGTCTTCAAATGGAATGAACCGGACATCCCCGGCCGTATAGCTGGTCTCGCCGTGCCCTGCTGCGCGCGCATTGTCTCGCCCCTGCAGACACAGGCCCGGCGCGATGTCCAGACACACGAGTTGCGCGTCTTCCTGGATAAACCACGCAAACGCTCGCGCGGGACAGGTGGCATCCGCGAACGCGTCGGTCTTGAGTATCCTGGGATTGGAGAGTCTCGGCACCCACCTGTGGATCAGCTCGAGATTCACCTCGCGCGTATGTTGCGCCAGTGCGGGGTCCATGTACCGGCCGCCGCTGTAGCGCTCGGATGTGTGCTGCCAGTGGCTGGCGTCGGTTTCCATTACTGCATGTCCGGCTGTGCCGCAACCCGTCGGCCGTAATCGCCGTTGCCGGCTTGCAGGTTCAGCCGCTGCCGCAACTCAGAGGGTGTCATGAGAGTACGTTCGTTCGCGTCCGCAAGCGCGTGTATGCGTTTAAGCAGGTCTGTATTGCGTGCCAGCCTGGTCCGGCCCTTGTCATACCATATCTGGTCTTCCAGCCCCACCCTCACCCCTCCGCCCATGGCGATGGCAACGGCATTCATCGGCAACTGCGCATCGCCGATGCCGGCGAGGCTCCAGTATGACTGTGGCGGCAGGTCCCGGATCATCACCCCCGCGTGCAGGAGGTCCGCTTGCGCACAGGCGATGTTGCCCAGAAGGAGATTGAAGTAGTGCGGCGGTTGCAGGAGCCCTTTGCTCTCGAGGTACTTGGCGTAGTTGATCATGCCGGAGTCAAACGCCTCGAGTTCCGGCAGGATGTTCCGGTCCTGCATCGCGCGGGCAAGCCGCTGAATCATGTCCGGCGCATTCACGCTCGCTTGCCTGTTGAAGTTGACCGAACTCAATGTCAGGCTCCCCATGTCGGGCTTCGCCCAACCGTCCAGCGACAGTGGTTCGGCGCGTTTCTCGTACTCCTGGAACGTGCGGCCGCTCAGGGACACGGCAATGACGAGCTCCGGTGCGAAGCGGCGGATACCGAGCACGATGCGCTCGTACACGTCGGCGCGCCACGTCGGCTCTCCCGTGGCCTCGTCACGGGCGTGTACGTGGACCATGCTGATGCCGACCTCGACTGCCCGGTGCACGTCCTCGACAATCTCGGACGCGCTGACTGGCACGTGTGGGGTCATCGCCCTCGTCGGCAGCATTCCCGTGGGAGTGAAACTGATGATCAGTGAATCGGTGTCCATCGCGAGTGATTGCCGCGTTACCCTGCTGCCTGATTCGTTCCTGTGTACTCGATGCTGACCTCGGGGGACATCGGTCCCTGCATTGTCTCCGGTCCGATGACCGCGACCTGGTAGAAGTAGCGCATGGTGGGATACCTCAGGCTCGTGCGCACCTCATCGTCCACATATTGCGTGGCAATGGTTATGGCCTGCAGAATGAACTCAGACTTCTCGGTGATGGTGGCGCCTGTTCCCTGTTCGGCCCGGTATATCGCGTAGCCCTGGACGCGGGAATCTCTGCTTGCGCTCCATGAGACGATGACGGTGTCGATTTCGCCTGGATTCTCCAGAGATTCCGGCCCGAGCGCCACCGCCACCCCCTCCACCTCGGGCAATGGCGGGTCCTCTTGCTCACGACATGCCGGAATGGCTACGACCAGTACAACGAGTATCAGGAGAAAGGTCCACGTTGAAATTCTGTGCTTCATTGTGCTGATGCTCCTGTGGAATGGCGTGTGACTGCGCCTTCGTGACCCTAGGCTGAGGCGCAATACGGCCTCGCCATTATAGCGCACTGTCTCCCTGCCCGGCAGCGGCCTTCGACCGCTGCCCGCGCCGCTGCGCATCTACCGCCAGATGTCTCGAATTCGGGCGCCGATATCTGCCAGCGCATCTGGAGTGAGTACTATCCCGTCGGTCTCAGGCTCGCGTCCCACTGCCCGCTCGTCCATTGTTCCTGCCACCTCTTGAGTGAGAAAACGTGAGCGCTGCGCGTAGATGTGCCTGTCGGTCACCCCCGGCGACCGCCCGTAGAAACGAAGCGGCCAGAGAACGTACAGAAAATCACGGGCGCGTGTCATCGCCACGTAGGTCAGTCGGAGTTCCTCGTCTATCTCCTTCCTGCTGCCTGTGGACATGTCGGACGGCAGGCAGCCGTCAGCCGCGTGAATCAGATACACCGCATCCCACTCAAGTCCCTTGGCCGAGTGAATGGTGGAGAGAACAAGCCAGTCCTCGTCCTGTAGCGGGGGACCTGCGAGGTCCGCCGTCGAAACGGGAGGGTCGAGAATCAGGTCGTCGAGGAACGCCTCGACCGAGCTGTATCCGGCTGCGAGTTGCGCGAGGTGAGCGACATCCTGCCGTCGTGGTTCGTAATCTTCGTAGTTCTGCTTCAGCAGGTGGTCATAGTAGCCTGCCACCTGTTCGATGAGTGCAGCCGGACTGTCCTCTCCCATCCGGCCAATCTCGGCCATCAGACTGGAGAGACGCTTCAACTCGCTCCTGGCAGCGGGTGGAGCGGCGAAATCGCCGATGGCGGTTGGCTCGAATCCGTGCGCGGCGATGTGGCTGATCGCCTTCGTCGCCGTGACGGGGCCGATGCCGGCAATCAAGTGCAGCACACGGAACCACGATATCTCGTCTCGGGGATTCCGGGTGATACGCAGGATGCTGATCATGTCTTTCACATGCCCCGCCTCCAGGAAACGAAGGCCGCCGTACTTGCGGAAGGGTATGTTCTTCCTCGTCAGTGCCAGTTCCAGCGACGCCGAATGTGACGCGGCCCGGAACAATACCGCCTGTCGTCGCAGCGGGATGCCCTGCTCGTAGTGTTCGAGCACCAGTCTGACTACCTCGTTGTCCTCGTCGCTCTCATCTCCGCAGGTGATGAGCTGCGGCCGCTGTCCCTCTCCGCGCGTCGCCCACAGGTCCTTTGAGAACCGCTCATGCGCCTGAGCGATGACGTGGTTCGTAGTGTCGAGTATCGGCTGAAGCGAGCGGTAGTTCTGGTCCAGGGTCACCACGGTGGTGGCGGGGTACTCCCGGGGAAAATCGAGCATGTTGCGCACCGTCGCGGAGCGAAAGCTGTAGATGCTCTGCGCATCGTCACCCACCACCATGATGTTGTGGTTCCTGCTGCGAAGTCGCGCAAGGATACCTGCCTGAATGCGGTTCGTGTCCTGGTACTCGTCCACGAGTACATGGTCGAATCTCCCCCCTAGCTCGTCCGCCGCGTGGGGCGCTTCAAGCAGGTAGTACAGATACAGCAGCAGGTCGTCGTAGTCGAACACGTTCTGCTTCTGCTTGCGCTCGGCGTAGCTTCGGAACAGCGAGGCCAGTTCAGCTTCCCATTCGAGACACCAGGGATAGTGCCTCGTGAGGACCTCCCGCAGGTCATCAGCGGAGTTCACTCGGCGGGAGTAGATGTCCATGCAGGTGGCCTTCTGCGGGAAGCGGCGCTCTTTCTGCGCCAGCCCCATCTCGCTGCGGATGACGTTCAGGAAGTCTTCGGCGTCGGTACGGTCGATGACGGAGAACTCCTGCGCGAGACCCCCCGCCCGCGCATAGGTGCGCAGTATGCGGTTCGCGAAGGCGTGAAACGTGCCGCCCCACACGCGACGGGTCGGTTCAGTCTGCGTTGTGACGGCCGCGGCAGCTCGCTTGAGCATCTCCTCAGCGGCCCGGCGGGTGAACGTGAGCAGGAGGATGCGCTCAGGTGGCACTCCCCGTGAGATGAGGTAGGCCACGCGACACGCCAGCGTTCGTGTCTTGCCGCTGCCGGCGCCTGCAACAACCAGGAGTGGGCCATCGCCGTGGGTCACGGCCTCCCGCTGACGGGGGTTGAGCTCTTCAAGCCATCCGGTTTCTTGCATAGGCCTCAGTGGATGGTCAGCAGGCGCTTCGGGTTCTCCACCATCATCGTGTAGATCTGTTCGTCGGTCACGCCGTATACCTGCATAAGAGGCACTACCTCACGCAGAAGATGCGCATAGCCCCATCCTCCGTACGACGTCAGCATTACTTTCATCCCGATGTCGTGGGAAAGCAATATCCGCTCCAGGAAGCCGCGCTCGATGAGGTCCAGTATCTCCTTGATGCGGCCGAGGTCGTTTGGCATATCCGGCAACTTACCCTCAGCGAGGGCCACGCGTGCGGGATAGTATCCCTCGAAGCCGAAGAGGTCATACTCGATATAGCATCCGGCCTTCAGCAGGCTCAGGCGAGTCTCCAGCGAATAGCCGCAGCGGTCCATGTGGTTGATGACCACCCTGTTGAGGTCCGCTCCCGCTCCTGAAAGCACCTCCACTATCTCAAGCGGAGCACCATCGTTCCTCCCCGGATGAACTGTCACTGCGGCGCCCGTCAGCGTTTGTGCCAGGGCTCCTGCCCGCAGACCTTTGGCCTCGTTGGGCCTGAGTGGCCAGGAGCAACCGAGCTCGCCTATGATGCCCGCGCGCACCCTTGTGCCGTCCACGCCCTGGGTGAAATCAGCCACAATCTCCTCCGCGATTGCCTCTTCGCCCATCTTGGACACTCGGTCGCTGGTCTTCGGGCTGTCGGCGTAGTAGCCTGAACCCATCACGATGTTGAGTCCGGTGGCGCGGGAGATACGTGCCAGCGCACGTGCATCCCGGCCAATGCCGCAGTTGGTCTGGTCCACTACTGTGGACCCACCCTCCAGCTTGAACAGCAGAGCCTCCTTGATTGCCATGTCAACGTTGTCCAGCACCTGGTTGTCCAGACTGTCCTTGGTGTGGTAGCGCACCCACGTGAGGTTCTCAAGGGTGACCGGCTGGTGAGCGAGTGCTCGCTCACTGAGGCTCTCGGGTTCCACGAAGTACACGCCGCCAAGCGTCTGGTCGATGAGAAAGTGCTCGTGCGGCAGCGTGACGCCGAGGCAATCCGGCTCTATTGTCCCGAGGACTGTCTGTACCTTGCCTGAGAGTGCGGAATCTGTCATGACCTCTCTCCTTCTGTCGATTGTCGGCCGATGAACGCGAGTATACTACGCACCGCTGATGGTGAGCGACGTCGTTGCTTCGCAGCGCATGGGGCGCGCCAGTTGACTTGTGTACGCGCCTCTCCTATCCTAGGCAGCGCGCCACGAGGCATGAGGAGGGACACCGGATGACTGTTCGTGTGACTACCCTGATTGAGAATACCGCCGGATGGGTGAATGTGCTCGGTGAGTGGGGGCTTTCGATGCTGGTGCAGACTGACGACTGCACATTCCTCTCCGATACGGGAACCAGTGGAGCAACCGCGCACAACGCCAGGTCGCTGGGAGTGTCTCTCCGCGATGTGGAGGTCGTTGTGTTCAGTCACGGACATTTCGACCACACGGGCGGCCTGCTGGATATCCTGCCGCTCATCCACAAGCCGGTCGATGTCATGGGACATCCGGATATCTGGTCGCGAAAGTATGCGTACCATCCCGGACATAAGGTGTGCGGCTACAACACGGAATCCGACTATGAGTTCATCGGTATTCCTTATGCTCGCGAACAGGCCGAGAAATGGGGAGCGCGCTTCGTCATTGGCTCGGAGCCAGTGTGGCTGAGCGATACGGTGGTTACCAGTGGCGAGGTCCCGATGAGGACCGAGTACGAAACCATCGATCCGATGCTGAAAGTGCTGGTGGACGGGGAGTACAGGCCCGACCCTCTTGCAGATGACCAGTCAGTGTTCATCAAGACGGAAAAGGGGTTGGTTGCCGTGCTGGGTTGCGCCCACCGTGGCATGATTAATCACCTCATGCGGGGACTGGAACTGACAGGGCTGGAGCGAGTGTACGCGGTCATAGGGGGCACTCACCTTGGGCCTGCGTCACGCGACCGAATCCAGAAGACCATCCACGAACTGAAGCGCATGGAGGTGCAGCTTGTGGCTGCCTCCCACTGCACCGGTCTCAAGGCGGCGTCCGCTCTCGAACACGAGTTCGGCGACTCGTTCTTGTTCAACAACTCCGGCACCTGCATCACGCTGTAGTGCATCGGGCCTGATTCCGTCGGTGCGCTGCTGATGGTGCAGACGGCAACAGGCGCTCATGGCTGGCGGTGCCCTCGGCGAGTATCTCGGGTTGGTGGCGCGGATTTGAGGCGCCTGGGTCCTGCAGGCGGCTACGCAGCGACGAGTTGCGCGGACACTTCTTCACCGATGCTGATACGTGCATATCCCCTGGACGCCGGCCCCGGATTCACCATCAACACGCCGTCCACCACCCCGCTGAACGGTACGTGGGAATGGCCGAAGACGATGAGTTTCGGATTCTCCGGAAACAGCGCTCGCACTCGTTGCGCGATGCCGGTGGGCGCTCCGGAGCCGTGCGCTACCCCGACCGTCCTGCCGTTCACGGTGAATAGTTGCCGGTGTGGCAGGTGAATCTTCACGGCGGTGGAATCCATGTTGCCCGCGACGGCGACAGTCTGCCCCGTGGCTCGCAATTCCAGGAGCAGCGACATCTCCGTGAGGTCTCCCGCGTGGATGATAATATCGGCCGTGCTCAGAGCGCTGCATAGTCGAGCCGGCAGTTCACGCAGTGTGGATGCGTGCGAATCAGACATGGCGATGACGGTGATGCTCATCTACTGCTTCCCTCGGGTGCGGCCACGCTCGACGATACTATACCGCAGCCCGAGCTGTCGGGCGTGTCGACATGTGATGGCTCGTCAAGCTACTATGTGGTGCTCTGAAGCCACGAGCCCGGAGGTTTCCGTGAAATCACATACCGAATACCTGTGGTTCAACACACCGCACGAACATGATTACGTCAATGTCACGCCGGAGGTTGAGAGGATAGTCAGGGCCAGTGCCATTCGCGAGGGATTCGTTCTCATTTCGGCGATGCATATCACCGCCGGCGTGTATGTGAACGATGCGGAGTCGGGGCTCATCGAAGATATTGACGAGTGGCTCGAGAAACTCGCGCCGGCTCGCCCTGACTATCGTCATCATCAGACGGGAGAGATGAACGGCGATGCTCATCTGAAGAGCCTGCTCATCCATCACGAGGTCATCGTTCCCATCACTGCGGGCGAGCTGGACCTCGGCCCGTGGCAGCAGGTCTACTATGCCGAGTTTGACGGAAGGCGGAGGAAGCGTGTCGTAGTCAAGGCCATCGGGGAGTGAGAGGCCTTGTTCGTGTCCCGGGCAACCATCTGGATATGTCAAACTAAGACCACCTCGGGAGGATCAGATGAAACAGCGAGTGAGTATCACCAGGATTGCCAATTGCGATTTCGACAGCGCCGTCCGTGAGGCAGTCGAGCTTGCCGGAGGATTGCCTGAGCTTGTGAAGAGAGACTCAAAGGTTGTCGTGAAGCCGAACCTGGCGCGCAGAGCGCTCTCCGGCAGCGGCGCAATCACGGATGCACGGGCAACCGAGGCTGTCACCAGGCTGGTGCTTGATCTCAACCCGGCATCGGTGGTCATCGCAGAGGGAACTGCCGTCGGCTACGACGATGGAGCCTTGAGTACAGAGGAGATTCTGAGTATGAGCGGCACCCGCGCGGTGGCGCAGAGACTGGGCGTGCCATGCGTCAACTTGAACTGCGATGAGCCGGTTGCTGTGGAAGTGCCCGAGCCTCGGGCGATGGACCGCATACTGGTAGCCAAGACGATACTCGAGAGCGATGTGGTCATAAGCGTGCCGGTGCTGAAGACGCATAACCGTACCAATGCCACCATCTCCCTCAAGAACATGTGGGGCTGTCTGGTCGGCACTGAGAAGCGTGCAGGTCACATGCTGGGGATAAACAACGCGCTGGTCGACTACTTCTCTGTGCTGCGGCCTTCGTACGCGGTGATCGATGCCAGTGTCGCGATGGAGGGGCTATGGCGCTCTCCGGAGGATGCCCGCATGGTGGGGCTCATTCTGGCGGGGAGGGATGCGCTTGCCGCGGATGTAGTAGGCTGCGCGCTGATGGGCATCCATCCCTATTCCGTGTTCTACCTGCGTGAGCTGATGGCACGCCCGGGGGAAGTTCGGGACTTCTCCGATATCGAGGTGGTTGGCGAATCCCTTGAGGCGCACGCACAGCAGTTCCGTCCTGCATTCGATGTGTTCATGGACCGGTATCCGAACGTGAGGATTGTGGCCGGGCCGTCATTCTGCGGCGGATGTGTGGCTGAACTGGTAAGCGCGGTGCGCTATGTTCACGACGCCGGATACGGTGAGAGCATGAAGGACCTCACGATACTGGTGGGTGCGCCCGAGGGTGTCGAGATTGAAGGTGCGGTGGTGGTGATAGGGGAGTGCAGCGCAGTTTACGAGGAGAGTGGTCCGATGGCGTTGGGCTGTCCGCCGGCCGAGGATGACGTCCTCACTGTCATATGTGATGCTATCGGTGCGGATGCCTCCCTGGTGATGACTGTGCGCGACGAGAACCGACGCCGCATGTGGGATGCGACGAGTGAAAACGTCAAAGGATAGTGGCGTTGTGACGTAGATGCGGGGTACTGCGGGGCCCCTCGGACTCCTACAGGTCGTAGCGGTAGCGGAGGACTCGGCGCTTGAACGCCCTGAGCAGCGACCCAAGAATCAGCAGCCCTACAAGTGCGACTCCGGCGTAGGCCGCGTACCTCCACTTTGACAACAGGGATGGGGAGCCGATGTCCAACGGTCTGAACCCGTCCTGATTGGTCAGGGCTATGGCCTGAGTGAGGGCCTGCGGCATCGCCTCACCCGTTACGACGACGGTTTCGCTGAGCCCATTGACCTCTATGGTGTAGGTGCCTTCCTTCGGCGGTTGCACCGTGAACTTCACGAAGACGTTGTCTCCTGGCGACAGTACTATCTCGGTCTCGTCCGCGACCTCTCCGTCAAGCGTCACGAACATGCGCGTGCGCGCCTGGGCGTTGGAGCCCACGTAACTGGCCACGACATTCACTGTGATGTCCTGTCCCTGGTAGGCCGTGCCTGGGGTTACGGTGAGCGAACTGAAACTGAATCCGGGAGTGACCAGAGGAACGCTTCCGGGCAGCATCGGCATCGGCGCGACTATCGCGAATTCGCTGAAGTGGGTGACCTGGGTGACTACCACCGAGTCCTGGACGTTCACTTCTGACGGCAGGAGCACCCAGTCCTGGAGCGCGGAGTCAAACGTCGCAATGGCCAGCGCGTTCTCATCCGTTCCGGCGGGCAGGCTTCCCGCATCGTATGGCAGCGAGAGCGGTATAGGTGGGTCAAACGTCGCGCCATCGGGCTTGAAATCGTATACGTCGCTGACAAGCACCCCGCTGGAGGGGAGCGCCCTGGGTAAACGCAATTCCACGGAGACATCGGCGAGCGTGTTTCCGCGCTTGTCGAGCGCTACCGTTCCCTTCGGAAGCCACTCCGAGTCCTCTACCTCGACGTTTGCCGGCTCATCGGAGTCCTTGACGAAGTGCGCCGTGAGTGTCTTGTGATTGTAGATAGGCGCCTCGACACTGCTGCTGCTCTCGCTGAACCAGTCGCTCCATCGGTCGAAGACGTACCCGTCGTTAGGAATCGCCTCTAGTATGAGGGAGTCTCCCTGCCAGGCCGTGAACACTCCACTCTGCGGCTCTGTGCCGTTGACGAGCACGGTGCCCGCGTCCGCGGGACTCACGGAAATGGTAACGGTGACTTCAACCTTGGCATCGCCGTCGGCGCCGTCACCGCTGCCGCAGTAGCCCCCGTAGCATGACTGGGCAAGCGCGCTGGATGGGAGCAGCGCGGCTCCAAGAGCCGCAAGTGCAACGAGAGGAAGGATATGTGCCGACCAGAGGCGCTCTTGCTTCGGTCTCATCGCATTGTCACTGGTCCGCGTTGGGGTCTGCGGCTGGGCCGCCGTTCCTGGTGGACCGGTATGCGCCGTGAATCTACAACCATTTGTTGACGTTTGTCAAATCCCCCGTGCCGCAATGCCACCCGCGGGGCGCCCGAACCCATCGTTGTGCAGCATGAGCGCGCCAGGGGCGGCGGTGAAGTTCCGCGCCGAGAGTTTTCCCTGCTGTGTCCTGCGGTTGTGCCCATCCGGGCAAGCGATGAGATAGTTGTCATGACAACTAGTTCGTTGCTACACTTCGGTCCCTATGCAGACCGTACAACCTGCGAGCGATGCAGCAGCGCGGCAGGACATGATGGCGAACCTCCCCGTGCGGAAGCTCCTCTGGACCCTCTCGCTCCCTGCCATGGCGGGCATGTTCACCATGGCCTTCTACAACATTGTGGACACCATCTACATCGGCAGAGGCGTTGGCTCAATGGCCATCGCGGGTGTCACCATCGCTTTCCCCGTGATGATGGTGATGATGGCGCTCGGCTTCATGGTGGGAATCGGCGCCGCGTCAGTAGTGTCACGCAGCCTGGGGGCGAACAACATGGAGCGGGCGGAACGCACGCTCGGGAATGCAGTCACTCTATCTTTGTTCTTCGGGCTGGTCATCAGCGCCGTGGGAATCCCGACCAGTGCGGCGCTTGTCCGCGCCTTCGGCGCATCGGCCGCGGTTGAGCCGTACGCCCGGGGTTACGTGGACATCATTCTGATTGGCGCGGTCTTCTCTCTGTACCCCATGGCAATCAACAACCTCGCCAGGGCGGAAGGCGCGGCACGCGTGGCGATGATGAACATGATGCTCGGCGCCGGACTCAATATAGTACTCGACCCCCTGTTCATATTTGGGTTGGACATGGGGGTGCGCGGCGCTGCCATCGCCACGGTTATATCCCAGGCGATCACCAGCATCTACGTGACCCGGTACTTCATGTCCGGCCGGAGCACTCTCCGACTTCGGCTCGGCGCACTTCGGCCCGATGGTGGAGTGACGGGCGAGATTCTATCTGTCGGCTTTCCTTCGTTCATCAGGATGGGGGCAGCCAGCATCATCGTGCTCATCATCAACCGGGCGCTGTCCTTCTACGGCGGCGACGTGTCGATCGCCGCTTTCGGCATCGTGAACAGGTCCATGCAGTTTCTGTCTATGCCGCTGATCGGCATCGCCCAGGGGCTGCAACCGATTCTCGGCTTCAGCTACGGCTCGCGCAGGTTCGACCGGGCGCTGGAAGTAACGAAGTACTCGCTGGGTGTCGCAACGCTCTTCGCGGTGGGCGCGTTCCTCGTGTTCATGCTGTTTCCCCGGCCGGTCATGAGCATCTTCACCACCGACGCTGCTCTCATCGCCGAAGGAGTCCATGCGGGCCGTCTCACCTTCTTCGCTTTCTTCCTTGTGGGATTCCAGATTGTCGGCTCCACGGTGTTCCAGTCCCTCGGCATGGTGATGAAGACGTTTGTGGCACAAACGTCGCGCCAGGTGATCTTCCTCATCCCCCTCGTGCTCGTACTGCCGCGCTTCCTGCAGGCGGATGGAATCTGGCTGGCTACTCCCGTGGCCGACGTGTTGGCGTTCTTGCTGGTGTTGTTCATGGTGCTGCCGCAGCTGCGCGACCTGAAGCGTCGGCACGCAGCCCGGATGGCGGAGGAGTCCTACGGTGTCGATGCACCATAAGTGGTTCCGGGTCATTCATCGTGGGCGGCTCGCATTTCTGCGTGAGCGCTTCGGCGGGCTGGAAGTCGAACCCAGACTGCTGCCGCTGCTGTGTCGCCTGCACGATGAAGAAGGCCTGCGCCAGGAAGACTTGCGCGCGGAGTCCGGCCTCGACAAGACGACGGTGGCTCACGCCGTGAAGCGGCTGGTGCAACTCGGCTATGTGTCCCGGAAGCGTTCCCCTGCCGACGGGCGCAGCTACTGTCTCGCCCTGACGGAGAAGGCGAAGGCACTCGTGCCTTCGGTCATCGACGCCATGAGCGAATGGGAGACGAGCCTGACCAGCAACTTCAGCGTCGACGAGGTTCGCGCCGTCGATGACTACCTGCGGCGCATGGCTGCGAATGCGGAGACACGCCTCCACCCTTCGGAGTCCACTGCCGGCGAGCGATGCGACTCCGGACCTCGTTGAGAATCGGGAGTGTCCTCAGGCGTATGTCTTCTCAACGCGCCGTACCGCGTCTTCGATGGAATCGTACACCAGGTCCAGTTCCTTGTTTGTGATGGTGAGCGGCAGGTACATCGTGATGATATTGCCGTAGTGCGGGAACTGGCAGTTGAGCAGCACCCCATGTTCGCGGCCGACCGCGCCGACGAATGAGGCGACCGCTTTCGGGTCCGCGAATCTGGCCTTCGTCTTCTTGTCCATCACCATCTCGATGCCCTGAATGGCGCCGGTTGCCCTGACGTCGCCGACCACTCGTGATTGTGCTGCGAGCGATTTGAACCGGGCCACCATGATCTGCTCGATTTCCCGTGCCCGGGCGAGCAGACCGTGTTCTTCAACGTAGGCGATGCCGGCGAGCCCCGCGGCGGCCAGGTATCCCAGTCCCCCGTAGGTGAAGCCGTGGTGTACGTTGGAGCACTCTACGAGGACTCTGCCGATGCTCTCACTCACGTGCGTCACGGCAAGGGCGCCACACCCCGCGGATATGGCCTTGCCGATGCAGAGAATGTCAGGCACGAAGCCCTCTTTCTCCGACTCGAACCACGCGCCCGTCTTTGCCAGACCGGTGATTATCTCGTCGGCGATGAGCAGCACGCCGTGCCTGGTACAGATGTCTCTGATGAGTTGCATGTATCCGGGCGGCGGCGTCACGATGCCGAGGCCTGTGTTGGTGTTCTCAGTTATCACGCACGAGATTGTCTCCGGATCCTCGAATTGAATGACCCTCTCCAGTTCGCGCGCACACAGCAGGCGACAGTCCGGAAGGCTCTTCTCGAATGGGCAGCGGTAGCAGTAGGGCGCATGGAACGAGATGAACCCCGTCATCAACGGCTCATACGGCGAGCGGCGGAACGTGTGACCGCTGGCGCTCACCATCGCGAGGCTCATCCCGTGGTAGTCTCCCGGAACGCGGTGCAGCACCTTGTACTTTCCCGACTTCCCGAGGGCCTTCCAGTACTGCCGCGCAATCTTGACGCCACCTTCGGTCGCATCCGTCCCGTTGGCACCGAATACGCTGTACTTGAGGTTCCCCGGCGAGATGGAAGCCAGCTTCTCGCCAAGTCTCAACAACGGCGCCGTCGGCACAAACAGTGGGGTGGTCGATGGCATGCGCGCCATCTCCGCCTTGAGAGCATCCATCACCTCCGGCCGGCCGAAGCCGAGGTAGCAGGCCGAGGCGCACGTCTCGGTGTCTAGCAGCCGGTTGCCGAAGATGTCGATGGCGTAGTGGCCATCGGCGGACTCTATTATTGACCCGGGCCGCCCGTAGAAATCCTCGCCCCGCCCGAATCCGGATACGTAGTACTCCTTCGCGAGTCCTACCAGCTTCTCAGCATCACCTCTTGTTGTCATGTGTCTCCCCGTGGGCGATGGCTGCCGCGTGTCTACCGTGTGGCTGCTGCGGCCCCGTCTGTCCGTAGTGAACGAGAAGGTACTACAGGTCCGCTTCGGACGCAACTTGGCCGCGGTTCGTGGGTGTGGCCGCGCGCGCATGGATTCGGGATTGAAGGCTTGTGGATACTGATATCATTACTGATGAGCAGGCATCCGGTCCGTGGTCTTGTTGGGTGTAACCGTCCGGTGGCGAGCACGAGGTGTTGCGCGCCACTGAACGAGACATAATGTTGAGGAGGGATGGAGTGTACAACAAGATGCTGGTGCCCCTGGACACGTCGGGTTTCGCCGAGTGCGTTCTCGACCACGTCAAAGAGATCTCCACGACGCGCGCCATTCCGGAAGTGGTTCTTCTGAGCGTTGTCGAACCGGTTACGTCTCAGACCATGGCTTACATGGGAAGCGCGGGTGTGAAGGCGGCCGAGGAGAGGGCAATCAAGGCCGCGTTCCTGTACCTCGACAAAGTGAAGGGCTCGCTGGCTCTGCAGAAGAGCAAGGTCACGAACGTGGTCCTTGTAGGGCCCGCGGCCGAAGTGATACTCGACTACGTCGAGAAGAACGGTGTTGATATCGTCGTCCTGAGTTCACACGGGCGATCGGGCGTCACCAGGTGGCTCCTGGGCAGCACCGTCGACAAGCTCCTGCGAAGATCGCCGGTGCCGGTGTTCCTCGTACCGGCTGTCGAGTGTCGTACCTAGGTGCGATGCCGCAATTCCGGATACGGGTGGCGGTGACCCGCGGTGACTGAGCCTACGTTGTCGCTCTGCGGAGGGCAGACGCAGCGGGAGGGAAGGATGCTTCGCCCGGAAGTCAGGCATGTTCTCGGCGTTGCGTTCCCGCACACGGATGCCGGCACGTCGCTGGACGCCGAGCTTGAGCGCTCCTTCCTGCGGCTGGCATATTCGGTCGGCCGGCTTTCACGCTCCGGGGAATCGGCTGTCGGCTACTTCGTGGTGCTGCGGCAAGAGGTACGCGATGCGGTGCAGCGCCTTCAATCGCGCTACGATGTCGGCGAGTCTGTTCACATCGTCTTCACCAGCCTGCTCGTCTCAGACATGACACGGCTCGACGAGGCGACCGAGGCGGCGTCGAATGACGGAGACCCGTCGGTGCTGACCTCGGTCGCACGGCAGATCGCCATCGAGACTCTGCGTCGCGAGATAGCGTTGCAGGAACCCGACGCCCTTGAGTTTCCGGCGCGGGATTCGCAGCCCTTCGGAGTACCGTGGGACTTCTACGGCAGGACGCAAACACCCGGCGGGAGGACTGCGTGCGACAGCGAGTCTCACCATCGGCCTACGTGACCTTTCTTTCGTTATACCCTCTATACGACGCGCGGGAAAGTGGGGAGGAGGGTTGGAGGGCTCGGGACGAAGTCCCTCACGAATCCGTGTGCGCAACGGAGGTGAAGCGTGGACAGGAATGTGCTGTTCGGCGTGCTGGTGCTCGTCCTTGGAATACTCGTGTTGCTCGTGCCTGCTTTCTTGCAGGCGGTGGTCGGCATCATCCTGGTCGTTATCGGCCTGCTTGCGGTGGCCGGGCGCGTCCGGCCGTTCTAGCGCCACCGCAGCCCGGCGGTCGTTCGACGTTGGTTGTTGGGGGCTGCCCGGGGACCGGAACCGCGAACACAGTGCGCCTTCCTCTGCCCGGTGCCGAACGCACTCGGGCCTGCATTGACTGCTGAATTGGGGCGCCTAGGCGTCCGTGGTCAGCAATTCGCGCAACACGTGAAGCACTCTGGCCTGCGACGGCAGATTGTATCTGGCCGACGTGCCGCTCAACCCTACCTTGATTGACCACCCTTCTTCGGGCAGCGCCTTGAATGTGTCCTCATCGGTCCAGTCATCGCCGATTGCGAGGACGAAGTCGAGTTCCGCGTTCTTCAGCCATTTCATCGCGGCCCGTCCCTTATTCACACCCGAGTTCTTCACCTCAACCACCTTGCTGCCCTCGAGAACCTGCAGATTGAGGTTCGTTGTCAGTCCTTCAAGATGGGCAACCAGTTCGCGGGCGCGGAGTTCCCCCAGTCGTGAGTCGGAGCGCCGGTATTGCCACACGAGTGAGAAGTCCTTCTCTTCAACGAACGAACCCGGAGTCCTGTCGGCATAGACCTCCAGGACTGGCCGCACTTCGTCCTTCCACTCGGCCGTCAACGGCTCTATCATCTCCCATTCCCCACCATCCTTCGACTTCAGCCACACGCCGTGCTCGGCAATCATGCTGATGGGAAGATGGCCGAACCAGGCGTCGAGCGCCGCACGGTCTCTGCCACTTGTGAGGACCACTTCGTTCCGTTCGTCGCTGCACAGAGCCGCCAGCAGTTCGAGCACTTCTTGAGTAGGGATTGCTCTGGATGGCCTCGATGCGAACGGCACCAGAGTGCCATCGTAGTCCAGAAGCAGAAGCCTGCGCTGGGCCTGCTGGTAGCACTTCACCATCTTGCGCCTCGACTGTATTCCGAGCGTTCTGACGCCCATCTCCTCCTGCAGCTTCGATGTTGCCTGCAGGGCCTCGATGAAGTCCTCAGCCCATCGCTGTACGTTGTAACGCCGCAGCCTACGCTGCATGATGTGCAGGCGCTCCCCCTGTTCCGCATCGGTCATCGCCAGCGCGTCCTCCAGAGCGGTGACGATGTCGTCATCGTTGTTGACGTTGATTGTCAGTGCCTCTCCAAGCTCCTTGGCGGCGCCTGCGGTTTCGCTCAGAATCAGCACGCCGCGTCCGTCCACCCTTGATGCAAGGTACTCCTTGGCTACCAGGTTCATGCCGTCACGCACCGGCGTGATGAGCGCCATGTCCGCGCGCCGGTACAACGCCACCAGTTGCTGGAAGGGCACCGAACGGTACATGTACCAGATGGGTGTCCAGCCGATGCCGCCATGCTTCCCATTGATGGAGCCGACCATCTCATCAATCTGTCTCTTGAGGAGCGCGTACCGTGCAACCATCGTGCGCGACGGCACCACCACGAGTACGAAGGTCAGTCTGTCCCGGTATTGCGGGTTACGGTCGAGGAAGAGACCGAAGGCCTCGAGCCTGCGCAGAATCCCCTTCGTGTAGTCGAGCCTGTCCACCGACAGCACGACCTTCCTGTCTCTGAAGCTGCGATCCAGCTTCTCGACCTCCTTCTCAACCTCCGGCTTGACTGCCGTTCCTGCGAACCGCTCGTAATCGATGCCCATTGGGAACGCATCGACCCTGGATACCCTGTCGCCCGCTGTTATTTTCCCCATCCAGGAGTCGTATCCAAGCAGGAAGCGCGCACTGGCGAGGAAGTGTCCGGCGTACTCCCACGTGTGGAAGCCAACAAGGTCGGAACCCAGGATGCCCTCTATCAGCTCGGTTCTCCACGGGAGCAACCGGAAGAGTTCCAGCGAGGGAAACGGGATGTGCAGGAAGAAGCCTATCGTCGGATCGGGCAGGCGCTCGCGCAGCATCCGGGGAAGCAACATCAGGTGGAAGTCGTGCACCCAGATGGTGTCGCCCTGCTCCCACACGTCTACGATAGCGTCACAGAATGTGCGGTTGGCCCGCTCGTATGCCTGCCACGAGGTCTTTGAATACGTGGCGTACTGTGGGAAGTAGTGGAACAGCGGCCATATAGTGGCGCTGCAGAACTTGCCGTAGTACTCGTCGACCTCTTTCTGGGACAAGAACACCGGATAGCAGCTCTCTGCGCGCAGCTTCTCCGTGATCTCTTCCTTCGATGTTCCACCTTCCTGGCGGTCGATTCCGGGCCACCCGATCCAGAGCGCGTTGTAAGTGCGGTAGAAGGAGGAGAGCCCGGTGGCCAGTCCCCCGGCGCTTGGCTCGAAGTGGAGTTGTCCTCGTCGCCGGTGCACCGTCACCGGCAGACGATTCGAGACTATCAGCAGTCGTCCCATTCGTCCTTTACCTCCCTGCGTGCGGAACTGCCGCGGAGCCTGCCGTTCGATTATACCCGTCCGGTTGTGAGTTGACCAACGATTGCCGGAACCACGATGTGTGAGTTGCTGTTGCGGCATTGACCCTGTCACCCTGATTCACTAGACTTGCTGAACGCTACGCCGCCTCTCGCAGGCACTTTGTTCGTTGCGGCGTCCGCTGCCGTTGAGGCGTGCGTGTCAGGGAGCCAACGATGAAAGCAATCGTACTGTGTGCGGGCAAAGGAACGAGGTTGCGGCCTCTCACGTACTCGACGCCGAAGCACCTGATACCGGTCGGCAATCGCGAGATTCTCTCGTACGTTCTAATGCAGATTGCGGACGCGGGCATCCGGGATGTCGGCATCATTATCTCTCCGGACTCCGGAGGTCGCATCCGGGAGTGCCTTGGCGATGGAGAGCAGTGGGGGCTGAGCATCAGCTACATCGTTCAGGAAGTGCCGGGAGGACTTGCCCATGCGGTCAAGGTGTCTCGTGAGTTCCTGGGAGACTCCGACTTCCTCATGTTCCTGGGTGACAACCTCATCGAAGGGGGCGTCGCTCCCCTGCTCGCCGGGTTTGCCGCAAGTCGTCCTCACGGCCTGGTTCTGCTCAGGGCGGTTGCGGACCCACGTCGTTTTGGCGTAGCCGAACTGGATGCTCAGGGACGTGTGGTGCGTCTCGTGGAGAAGCCCAGGGAGCCGAAGAGCAACCTGGCCCTGGTTGGCGCCTACGTCTTCACGCGTGACGTTCATGACGCCATCGATAACATCGGCCCATCGTGGCGCGGGGAGCTGGAAATCACGGACGCCATTCAGAAGCTGCTGGACATGGGCAAGATCGTCGTCAGCCACGAGTTGAAGGGGTGGTGGTTGGACACGGGCACGAAGGACGATATCCTCGAAGCAAACCGGGTTCTGCTCGGCTCATCGGCGACGGACCAGCGCGTGGCCGTGGCGGGACTGGCAGCATGCCAGACGGGCGTGGCTGCTGACGTGTCAGTCGAGAGTTGTGAGATTGTCGACCCCGTGTCGATTGCCCGCGGCTGCGTGCTGAGGGATTGCTGCATCGGGCCGAATGTCAGCCTGGGCGTGGGAGTGACGGTCGAAGGCGCGTCGGTTACCAACTCCATTCTGATGGAGGGGACGCAGGTGACCGGACCGGTTGTCGTAGAGGACAGCATAGTTGGCTCGCGTTCCCGCATAGTGGCGCACGGCCGGAGCGGACCCGTGAAGCTCTTCCTCGACAATGACAGCTCGGTTGAGCTGGGCTAGACAGGGTGCTCCGCTCCGTTCGCCCGATTCCGTGTACGACTATTGCGTTGTCGCGATTCGTGTCCCAGGTACGCGTAGTGAAGCAGTTGTATCGCGTATTGGGCGGTTCAGGAGGTCATCTGAATGTACGATATCGAGCGATTGAGGCGGCAGCCAAACTACCGTGCCGGCAAGTGGTGGATGTCGCCGGTGAATCTTGAACCGGAGGTGGCAGCTCCCTTTCAGGGGCGGTCGGTTGTGCTGCATGACGTCACGCTCCGTGATGGCGAGCAGACCGTTGGCGTGGCGTTCTCTCCGGAAGAGCGCGTAGAGATTGCCGTGGCGCTGGACGAATTGCAGGTGCCACGCATCGAGGTGGGACTGCCCCCGGTATCTGAAGAGGTCCGGGAGGGCATGCGGCGTATCGTCGCTCATGGCCTCAATGCCAGGCTGTATGGGTTCGCTCGAACGCTCAAGGCCGACGTCGACATGGTCGTCGACTGTGGCCTCAGTCGGGTCGTGTTGCAGCATATCATGAACCCCTACGCGTGTGAGGGCGCATACGGCCTCGATAGGGAGAAGGTCAAGGAAAGGGTAGTGAAGGGCATCGCGTACGCGAAAGAGCGGGGTCTGGAGGTGGTCTTCCTGGGGTGGGACCTCACCCGTGGGGACGACTGGGATTTCGTTGAGGACGTGTATACAACCATCGTTCGGGACGCGAAGCCGGACGGCATCGTTGTGGTCGATACCTTTGGTGTGGCGAACCCGCGCGCTGTTGGCTTCATCTTCCGCAAGTTGGGCGCACTGCTTCCGGGTGTTCCGCTCGAATTCCACACCCACAACGATATGTGTATGGCCAACGCGGGCATCATTGAGGCCGTGGCCGCCGGGTGCGGAGTGGTGCACACGGCGTTCAACGGACTTGGCGACCGCACGGGCAATGCTGCGACCGAGGAAGTGGCCATCATGCTGGAACTGGGACATGGCGTCTCGACCGGCATACGGTTCGAAGGAATGATGAACGTCTCTCTCATGGTTGAGAACATTTCTCAGCGGACGGTTCCCCCGAACAAGCCCATCGTTGGTCGTGGCCTCTTCGACCTTGAGACGGGAATCGATGCCGATCTGCACCGCAAACTTGCGGGGGCCTCCTTCGACATCACCATGCAGGCGTTTCACCCCGCTCTCGTGGGACAGGACTCTGTCCGGCTCGTGCTTGGCAAGAACAGCGGCACCGCAGTCGTGGAGTTCTTCCTGGACAGGTATGGATTGAAGGCGGATGAGGCGCAGGTGAAGGATATTACCGACCGTGTCAAGTGGCAGGGGCGCATACAGCACGCGCTGCTGACAGATGCCCAGTTCCTGAGTGTCTGCAGGACGGTCCTCGGCGATTAGTTGCCGCGGTCCGGTGTCCTTTGCTCGCGTTGTGTCCGCTGATCGATTGGCGGGCGCCCTGTCCAATCTGCGTATAATAGTGGCCGGCACAGCCGCCAAGTAAGGAGGACATTGCATGGCTTACAACGTTGAGCGACTGAAGGGCAAGGAACACTTTGAGAACGGCAGGTGGTGGGTCTCACCGCTGAACTTCGAGCCGGAGGTCATCAAGGATTTCCGGAACAAGAAGGTCCAGATTCACGATGCTACGCTTCGAGACGGAGAGCAGACCGTCGGTGTCGCTTTCTCCCCTGAGGAGAGGGTAGCCATCGCCGAGCAGCTTAGCGATATCGGCATTCATCGCATCGAGATTGGCATGCCCCCGGCCTCACCGGAGATTCTCGAGGGCATGAAGCGCATCGTAAAGCGGAACCTGAAGTCGGAACCAGTCGCGTTTGTGCGCACTATCAAGAAGGACATCGACATGGCGCTTGAGGCCGGCGTGAAGACGGCCATCCTCGAGCACATCATGAACCCCTACGCCACCGAATCGGCCTACAAGCTCTCGAAGGAAGAGGTCATAGACCGCCTTATCACGACGGTCAACTACGCGAACGAGCACAAGGTGAAGACCATCTTCATGGGCTGGGACTTGACGCGTGGAGATGACTGGGACTTCGTAAAGGATATCTACCAGAAGCTCGCCAGAGAGACCAAGCTGGCCGGCCTCGTGGCTGTGGACACCGTCGGTTGCGCCTCCCCCCGCGCGGTCGGATTCCTCTTCCGCAAGCTGCGAGAGTGGCTCCCGAACGTGCCGCTCGAGTTCCACACCCACAACGAGTTCGGCACCGCCGTTGGCTGTGTGCTTGAGGCGGTGGCGAACGGTGCGAGCGTCATCCACACGGCGTTCAACGGGCTGGGCGACCGGACCGGCAACGTAGCAACCGAGGAAGTCATCATGGCGCTCGAACTCCTTGCCGGCATCAAGACCGGCATCAAGCTGGACGGCATCGCGGGCGTCTCGCTCGCTATCGAGAACATCTCGAGGCGCGTCCTGCCGGGCAATAAACCCATCGTCGGCCGTGACCTCAACAAGTTGGAGACTGGCATTGCCGCGGACCTGCACCGCAAGTTCAAGGACGCGGGCATCGATGTCACCATCCAGGCGTTCGTGCCGGAAGTGGTTGGCCAGGAGCCGTACCACCTGGTGATGGGGAAGAACAGTGGCGCCGCAACCATCGAGTTCTATCTCGACCAACACGGGCTCAAGGCTACCGAGGACCAGATCAAGGAGATTACAGAGAGGGTCAAGTGGCAGGGCCGCGTGCAGCACACCTTGCTCACCGATGCGCAGTTCCTCAAGATCTGCCGTGACGTGATTGGTTCGTAAACGAGCGCTGAACCAGGACAGAGTGGCATTCCTGCGGTCCGTCCGCGCACTTCGGTACTTACGCGGAGTGTTGCGGGCGGGCCGCTCTTTGTACTTCCGGCCTTGCGCAGTGCGTGTGGCCGTTGGACTCCGGACTTGACAGCAGAATGGGGAAGGGAGGCTCCCCTCTCCCTTCCCCGTGTCAGGAGGGAAACTGGGATTGCGCCCTTGAGGATGAAGTATGGGAATGGTCAGGGCAAGACCAGCCGCTATAATACCATGCAGGGTAGAGAGGGATAAAGCAGCGCGGGTCGCTGCCGCGATGGTTCTTATCGGTCCGTCTGGCTGTGGGCGGCTCTGGTTCATGCCAGGCTGAAGAGTGTCTGATGGGTGAGAAAGGTTTCTCGTGCCCTCGTTGCGGCGGGGACATGCAATATGACGCCGCCACCGGGCTCCTGTGGTGCCCGAAGGCGGAGTGCGGGTTTGTCGCCCGGCGTGAGGCCCGGGCATACGGATCGCGAGACCGCCAGATGCGATTGCCTGGACTGGCGCCGGCCGGGGAGACTGGCTCAACCGGTGCGGAAGATGGCGAATGGCCCCCCCCGAGCCGCGGAATCTGCGCCGGAGGCTCCTTGTCGGCCTGATCGTCTTCGCGACCGCAGCAGCCGTCCTCGTTATGGGGCTCACTCCGCTCCTCTGGCCGCAGCGGCCCTTTCTCTCCGTTGCACCGGGTGAACTCGTGTTTGAGGACCAGGCCGGAACGGGTGTCTTGCCACAGGCGCTTGCCATCCGGAACCAGGGGAAGGGGCGCCTTGACTGGTATGTGTCTACCGATGTGCCCTGGCTCACGGTCGAGCCGCTGTCCGGGAGCATCGAATCTGATCTACAGATAATAACCGTCAAGGCGGACACGCTTGCGCTGCCGCAGGGAACGCACACCGCCACCTTCTCGGTCATGGCAATCGGGGCTCAGAACTCGCCTCAGGTGATTGCCGTCCAGGTGCAGCTCGCCATGCC
>Ga0351909_1018_pt1 | contig 66304 bp, 43 predicted proteins | sample TotcelHT113001L4_FD_206864 | JGI IMG/M metagenome (GOLD analysis project Ga0351909, IMG submission 206864) | Enriched cells from coal bed in the Powder River Basin, Montana, United States - Total cells T11 rep1 HSBNCT.T11.300.1.L4 ... | reverse complement strand
GCTTGTCAAAGACCAAAACGTGTACGCCACGATTCGCAATCTGGCTCAGCACATCGGCTACGCGACCACAGGTCTCGCCGGCCACATGCACCGGGCCGCGGACTTTCACGTGCCGTGGCCCCCGGAGCTTGCTTCATGATCGCCGTGACCATCGCCGTGGGCGAACAGTACGAGCGTCTGGCCGAGGCGGCGGCCCAATCCTGTGAGCGTTGCACAGGCTTGCGGACGCAAATCATCCGCAAAACGCCGGGCGAGTCAAGTCCCTCTCGTTACAAGCTGCAGTTGCTGCGGCTCTTCCCCGGCGAAACCATCTTGTACTTCGACGCCGACGCCAGGTTCCTGCGGCCGTGGGACGTGTCGCCGTTCGAAGACCAGCCGTGGCCGGTGGTCGTACTCGACTGGCCCTCGGAAGCACGCAACGACGATTGCCGTCGGTACGTCATCGACCCCAGCCGCTACTTCGCCGGTGGCTTCTGGATCGCAAATGGACGGCACGCCGACGTGTGGCAGGATGCTCACAGGTTGGCCGTGGCCCCGGATTATGCGACAGCGTTCAAGTACGAGCAAACGGCACTCAATGTGGCTATCCAGCGGGCGAACCTGCCTGTGACGATCCTCGATCGCCGGTACTGGTGGATCGCCAGGGAAGCCGATCCGCCGCCGACAGATACGATCATCGTCGCGATGGGCGGCGACGCTGCCGTCGATCGCCGGGTCTACGAAGATGCCATCAAGACAGCTGTTTCGGGAAAGAATCAAACCATGACTTGCTGCAATCCAGCCAACGATCTGACCGTGGCCAATGCACCCGCGAAGGTCCAAGAATTCATCGACGGGGACTTGGCCCGGAGCGTCTATCCCGATGGCCAGTTCGCTGGCCGGGGCATCGTGATCAACGCGGGAAAGCCCAAGTACGCGGTCGGTGCTTACGTGCTGATTCGCATGTTGCGGGAACTGGGCTGCTCGCTGCCCATCGAGGTCTGGTATCTGGGGGAAGCGGAACGCAACCGGGCCTGGGAAGGACTGGTTGCCCCCTTGGACGTCCGCTGCGTCGACGCTCACGAGGTCCGCAAGGAACATCCGCACGCCAGGCTGAACGGATTTGAATCCAAGCCCTACGCCATCCAGTGGTCACGCTTCGCCGAGGTCCTGTACCTGGATGCCGACAACGTGCCCGTCCGCGACCCGACGTTCCTGTTCGACACGCCGCAGTACGCCGAGCACGGGACGATCCTGTGGCCAGACTACGGCCATCTGTCACCGGAGCGGGCCGCCTGGCGGGTGTTCGGGAACGTGCCCTATCGCGACGAGCCGGAAGTCGAGTCTGGCCAGGTCGTGATCGACAAGGCCCGCTGCTGGCGGGCGTTGACCTTCGCGAATTGGTGCGGGGAACGGTCCGCGTTCTTCTTCGCTCACGTCCACGGGGACAAGGAGTTGTTCCATTTGTGCTGGCGGAAATTGGAGCAGGAATACGCGATGCCGTCGCGTGGGATTGTTACGCTGCCGGGCACGATGTGCCAGCATGACTTCGAGGGCAACCGCGTGTTCCAGCACCGAAACGGGCGGAAGTGGTCGCTGGGCCAGAATCCCCAGGTGCCGGGGTTTGAGCGGGAGGCTGATTGCATCCGGTTCGTTGATGAGCTAAAGTGCGTTTGGTCACCCGCGGGTCAGACGCTGCCCACGGACGTGGACCGTGCGGCGATCGCAGCGATGGATGGTCGACGGTTCGCGTACCACCGCGTGGGCTACGATCACCGGCCGATGGTGTTTCGGGGCGACGGGACGTTTGCGGCGGGTGGGGCTGGCTGTGAGCGGTACTGGACGGTTCGGGATGGGCGGTTACTGATCGCAGGGGACGATGGGCGGTTGACGATGGATTTGGGGCAGACGACGGACGGTGGGTGGGAAGGGCGGTGGTTGGTGCATGAAAAGATGGCGATTAGGTTGGAGCCGAAGCAGTGATGGTGGCACTGCGCAAACGGCGGCACGAACCCGGCCGCGATCTGCTGATCCAGGAATACGGCAAACTGATGCACGGAGAACCAATCCGAAGCCGCTAAGTTGCTCGGTGTGACGCCAGCGGCCGTCAGTAAGTTCGTTCTGCAACAGGAAACCGCTGGCGATTGAGAGGAAAACACGACCCATAGTGATTCGGCGGCATGAACGCCCCTGAGGCAATCAGGGAATCATGTATTCGTGAGGCAATGCATGCAGGACACCGATCATTTACCCAGCGGCTTACCTCCAGACGATGCCCTTCGATCAGCGGCCCCCGGTGTTTCCCTTCTCGACTCGATTCTGCTCTTGCTTACACCGGAGCAGCAACAGCATTTCCTGGCGTCGGCTGGGGTCGAGGGAGTGGTGTACGCCAACCGCGCACCAACCTTCGACAAAACCCTTGCGATCCGGCTCACCAGGACTGCGTTTCACGGTCTGCTGAACATGCTTGGGCGAGTGGCGCAGGAGGTCCCGCCAGAGCAGCAGGTCATCGACTACAACGATCCTGAACCACTCGCCATCCTCAAGGAGGAACTGGAAGGAGGCGTGCGATTCGCTCCGCCTTCTCTCGACTGGTTCAAGTACCACCCAGAAGGAGATGAAGTACCGATTCGAGTGGAATCCCGCAGATTTGGTATCCCCTGTCGGCTTCGCCGGGACCGCTACCGTGGAGGTGCGTATCTCCATGCAGTGTTTCTCGGCACACCGGACACTCGGCGAGGTCCAGCGGAGACGGAGGCCGAGGCGGTTGTTCAGGAGGAAGAGGCTCTCGCCGATCCGGTGGATATCGAACACCTTTCGACTGATAGTGAAGAATCATCTGTTCCCGCTCAGGGCCAAGCGATGAGGGAATTCGTGCCGCACGTGCGGACGACATGGGATGTGACCGGCCCGCACTCCGGCGAGATGCCTGACATCGATGCGGTCGCTCTCGAGCGGCTGGTGTTTCAAGTCGCCGCCAACCGGCGCTACAACTCATTGTCGCGAAGCACGCGCGAGCGCTGCGAGATGCTTGAGGGTCTAATTCGGCTCAAACAGTTCGCCAGCCAGTACCCCTACATCCTGGAGAGCAATTCTGGAAGCACGTTCGAGTTGCACGTGCAGGGACCGCCTGAGACCCTGAGCGTTATCAAGCGTGCGTATGTCTATTGCGATTCGTCAGACGGATCTCGCCGCGACCGCGTGCCTGGGCTTATTCTGGAGCGTGTTGGATGGCGCAACCACCACCAAGTCTTTTGCATCCCCGAAGGGTTCCAATGCGATCCTCCTCCTGCTTCGGGCTACCTTGTGGATGCGGGCGACATCTCCCAGTTGCAGAAGCAGTTAGATGCTCTGCGGGAATTGAGGCACCCGAGTAGTCGGCCGCACCTCCTGAAACTTGCGGCCCTGCTAACCGCCGCGCCCAGTAGCGCGGCCGCCCCGGTCGCCGGGGAAATGGTGGCCATCCGCCTAATCGACGGGCAGCTCACTGAGCGGCAGACCGAAGCCGTCCGAAAGGCGCTGGCGACGCCAGACGTGTGCCTTATCCAGGGACCGCCAGGCACAGGCAAGACGCGAGTGATCTCTGAAATTGTCCGGCAGGCAGTGCGCAGGAACTGGAAAGTGCTGCTCGTCGCCCCGACTCATGTGGCGGTCGATAACGTGCTGGAACGCATCGGTATTCAGGAAGACGTCAGCCCTGTTCGCTGCGTGCGGCAGGAGAAGCTCGACGAGCTCCCAGAACACATTCAAGAGTTCACTTATGAGCGACGTGCGGCACTACTAGCCCATGAGACGGGCCGCCGCTCAGAAGCCGATCGATCCGCGTGGCAGTGTCGTCTTGGCCGACTGGCAGCCGCACTGGAGGCCCTGAAGCGCTGCGCAGACTATCGGGCGACGGCCGAGCAGATCGAGCACGACATCAGCGCGTTGCGAATAGCGATTTCTGACGTGCCGAAGGAGGTGGAATCGAAATTCGCTATCGAAATCAAAGTGGCACGGAGCGCCGAACAGGCGGCAGAAGAATCGCTTGCCCAAGCGGAGCAGGACCTGGAGGGTCGCAGACAGCAGCTGGCACGCTCTGTCAACCGAGTGGCGGATATGAGCGCGCAGCGGTACACGGCCGAAGACCGTGCCCGATTTCAGGACGCCGAGGCCGTCGTGCGGCGGGAGCATGCGTCAGCCATTCAGTCAGCTACGGAAGACCGGCACCGTGCCTCCGTCGCTGCTGAACAGTTTCGCATCGAGGAACAACAGACGCAGAAGACCTTGGTGGAGTCACGAGAAACCCTCGCCGTGCTCGACCAATCGCGGGTGCCGCGAGTCGTCCAAAACGCCGTAGACGCCGCGGTCGCGGAGACGAAGACGCGGCATGACAATATCGTAGCTGCGGAGCAGGCAGCTTTGGCTGGTGTCCAAAACGAATTCATCGACGTGCATCGCCGCATAGCAGACTTCGACCGGAAGGCGGACGGCTCGCTTGCCCATGCTCGTTCGTTGAAGGAGGCACAGACTCATCCGATTCCAATTCGGCTCTTCAATGGCTCCTGGTGGGGATCATTCTTCACGGACTACGACCACGAGGCAGCAGAGGCATCAAGGCAAAGTATCGCTTTGCAGGCTCAGTGCCCCGCCCTGCAATCGCGAATTCAGAAGGCCGAAGGATCACTTGAGCAGGCGCTAGTGACGCGTCTGACAGCGATGGACCAGACTCGAAGCAGTGTGTTGGCGCAGCAGCACGATCACTACCGCAAGACAGTTGCCCACTTGCCAAAGAAACTTGAAACCACCCAGTCTAATCTCCGGAAGTCGGAGGAACGACTCCGGTTTTGTGAATCGCTGTTGAACGCACGATTGGAGGCCTGCCGGTGGGCAATCGAGGAGGCGAGGTCAGTGATCCACGCCGGTTTGCTCTCTGCAGCACAGTCAGCCCTCGGCGATGCGCGGAGAGCCGAAGAGGATAGTGAGACAAGTGCAGCGAAGGCCCGGCAGCGGCTGACATCAGCGCAAGGGCAGGTCGCGGTCGTCGTTAGTCGTATGCGTGCGGCGGCAGAGAGTCGCACGGCCGGGTTTAACCATGCCATCGAAACGAAGGTTAAAGAAGTGGCGGCCTTTCGCGAGTCATTCACCACTACTATCGCCTCGCTTGGCGACGTGCTGCCAAATCCTCTGGCGTTCGATGCGGACGGCGTCAAGGCGGCCGTCCATCGACTGACGGCCGAGCACGGGCAAGCACAGCGACGGTTGGCGTTTCTAGAGGAGTGGACCCGGTTCCTCGACCGTGAGTCCGGCCAGTTGCGCGACCGGCTGGCTCAGTACGTGAACTTGGTTTGTGCCACCACCGTCGGCATCGCCACCGACGAATACTTCGGTGACAAGGGCGCGTTCGTCGAGAAGCAGTTTGACCTGCTGGTGATCGACGAGGCTGGCAAGGTCACGGAGCCAGAGTTCCTCGTCGCCGCGGTGCGTGCGAAGCGTTGGGTGCTAGTTGGCGACCACAAACAGTTACCCCCCTACTACGACCAGATTCTCGATCCGTACCTGCATTCCGCCAACCAGGCTCGCCAAGCGGCCGATAAGCCGCCGCTCGATGCCCAGGCACTGCGACTGAGCATCTTCGAGCGGCTATGGCATCGGTACCCCCCCCCTCTCCCGCATGGTTCGGCGGTAGCGGATCGAACAATTGCGGAATCTTCTGCGGAGGCTGCCTCGGCACAGGATGCCTCTGTTGAAGGCATGCCTAGTGATCCGTCCGTCTCGTGGAGCGCGGCATACGACCAGGCTGAGCAGTCCGAAATGATGTGGCGGGAGCTCGAGGAGGAGCGGACTTGGGACGAAAAACGGCGGGAAGAACAACTTGAGGAAACGTGGCACCAACAACGCAGCGGCCAAGACCCAAACCCGCCACGACCCCCACGACAGAAGTCGCCAGGGGCCGACTCTACCAGACCGAACCCGGTTGGAGCTATTCGTTCCGTCGCGCTTGACGTGCAGCGTCGGATGCACCCGGATCTGGCCGTTTTCATCTCCGAGATGTTCTATGGTGGCAAATATTTCTCGCCGGAAGGTGAGGCATTTCTACAGTCGAAATCTCTGGAGTTGGCCCATTTCCCGAAACCGGTGACGTTCATCGACATTTGCCCCGGCAAGGGATCGGATGGGAACGAAGTGGACTTGAGCAAACGCGACCAACGCAAGAAGTACCTGGCAGAGCACGACGCTGACTTGCCTTACCGGGGATTCGCCAATCCATGCGAGGCCGAGCAGGTCGTACACGTACTTGAGGCAATCATAGGAGACGCGGCGCTCGACCGCGAGCAGGCGGAAGTGCAACGGGCCGGGGATCAGATACCGCTCATTGGCATCATTGCCCTTTACGCCGGGCAGGTCGCTCTGATCAACTGTCTTATTCGCGGGAATAGCGCACTTCGGAGTGAAAGTGTCTCAGGAAACGAGTGGCTCTGTGGCGGCGTGAGGGTAGCGGTAAACAGCGTCGATGCCTTCCAGGGAAAGGAGTGTCCGGTCATCATTCTGAGTTTTACGAGGAGCAACCGTCAGCAGGCAGTGGGGTTCGTCGATGACCCCCATCGGCTGAATGTCGCCCTGAGCCGAGCCCGCAAGAAGCTGATCCTTGTCGGTGACGCGGAAACGCTGACACGGCGCGCTCGGGAGACGACCGGGGAAATCAAGGACAGCCGGGCGGCAAGGCAAGATCGCGTCTTCTTCAGGCAACTGGTCCAATACGTGGAGGGCCGGGGCAAAACTATGAGGATTTTTGAGCGGCGGTGCGCGACATGATGATGTCCCTCTCCCCTGATGCAGTCCGTGGCCTCTGGGCCTCCCTTGCTGATGATGCTGGGGACAGTGCCGTCTTCCTGGGAGACTGCTTCTTCCACACCGTGGAAGCGTTGGTTGCGGTTGAACAGGTGGAGGTCATCGATCCGATGCCGTTGTTTGTTCTGCGCGCATTCGAGTTTGCGCAGCCAACGGATGTTGAGCAGCTCGATAAGGTCTTGCATCTCGGCCGCCAAGTGACGCGGCAGCTGCTCAGCGGCATGATCGTCAATGGCCTCGTGACCGAGTCGCCCCCTACCTACCGACTCACTGACGAGGGCCGCAGCACGCTTCAGACTGGGCGAGTGATCCGACGGATTCTGCTCCGGCGACTCTTCCACTTCCTCCATCCGAGCCTGAATTACGTCGCCGTTCTCGATCCCAAGGGCAATCTATTGAGTGACCTGTCACCGAGCAATGCTCCTTCGCCCTGGGAATTCGACCCGGCCATATTGCGTGAAGTGATTGCACGACCGGCGGAGTGGAAGAACCAACACCGCTTCCCACAGGACATCGCCGAGATCGTTACGGAGCCCTCCGCTGTGCCGAAAGAAATCAGGCCGGCAGCGCCCGACACAGCAGGGAGGGCGCAAACCTCCGTTGAGCTTCAGCACCTGATCGTGGACAAGTCGCAAGTCATCACTTGCGCGCTCGTGGTGCGCAGGAATGGCTCAGAGACAATTGATTTGGCCGGGTACGCGATCTCGGTGCATGGTAACCTAGTCCGCAGCAAGGCGCAGCCCCTGTTCTTGCTTAACGGTCCGGACGATGTTCACCAAGCGTTTCCCACACTCTGGTCCCCACCAACTCCCGAGCAAGTGACGGAGAGCTGGCTGGCACTGGCCGCGCGAAAAATGCTTCTAGAGCCGGAGCGGGTGCGGGCACGATTTGAGGAAGGGCGCCTCGTCATCCTGCTCACCGCAGACCTGCTGGACCGTTGGTGTGCATTCGTTGCCCTCGCTGTGCGGGATCATCTTCACTGGTATGTTCCCGACGGCCCTTTCCATCGGCTCTGCCCTGTCGCCGTCGAGGGCGTGGATACTCCTGCCGCAGAGCAGCTACAGACGCTGCGTGCCATTCTTCGCCTGGAACAGGAACCCAAACGTGCCGACATCGTGCGACGCGGTGAAATGCTGCGAGACTGGATCGGCGCACAGGGGCTTCCCTCTTGCCCGTCGCTGCGTGGGCTGGCGAACCGGGCATTCCGTTTCGGACGATACCGGCTTGCCTACGAAATCGGAGAACTGGAGGACATGACCGATGCCACAGTTTAAGGTGGACTACGGCCAAGCCGTGATCCCGGACGGATTCTTCCTGAAGCGTCAAGCACCGCCGCAGCCGACTGGACCCTACGCAGACGGTGACGGTTCATTCTTTCGTCATCTCTCCACATTTCCCGGGCGGTCAACGATCAAAGAAGCGGTGCTTGATCTGCTTGCGCAGGCCAAGCAACACGTGTTTTTCTGCAACTTCCTCCTCCAGGATGAGGAAGTGCTACAGGCGCTTCTGATGGCGGCCCGGCGACTGAGCGGACACGTCTACATACTAACGACCCTCAAGGCCGACGATTTCGCCCAGGGCGGGGGAGCGGACGATGAAGCGGAAGAGAACTTCGAAACACACATGCAGTGCGTCAAGCAACTCACCCAGCAGGGGTTGCTAGTGAAGGCGCGCAGCGACTGTCACGCCAAATTCATGACGGTGGATGACGTGCAAGCCATCGTTACCAGTGCCAACGCCGTGCCGACCTGTTACGGTAACGTCCGGAAACCCAAAGGGGGCACGCGGGAAGCCAACCCTGAGAACGGCGTTCTGTTGTATGTTCCCGGGGAAGTGCGCCGTCTGGCCAACTTTTTTCGGGCGATTTGGCGGGATGCCTGCAACTACTACGTTGCCCCCGACCCAACGGTGTTCGAAGTCCAGCAAGTCAAATCGGGGACGCCGTTGGTTCGTCCGGTCGAACCGTCTCGACCAGCAGATGAGGGTGAAGTGCTGTGGACGGCACCGGGCGACGTGCGACTTCTTCGGCGGTTCCTCGGCATGGTCCAGAGAGCCGAAAAAGATGTATCTCTGTCGACGTGGGTCATCAAGGGGATGGACAGCCACGAACTGGGGGACGCCATCCGGAAAGCAGCCATGCGAGGTGTCCAGTTCCGGATTCTAGTGCGCGGGATGAACTGGCGCGACGATCACCGCCGGCAGTGCTATCAACTGGCTCGCGCCATCGGCGTCAACGGTATCATACTCGGGGACTATTGGAACCACTCGAAGGCCGTGGTCATGGACTCAGAGGAAGCAATGGTGCTCACGGCCAACATGGACTCCCAGCATGGCCTCGATCATGGAGTCGAAGTAGGGTTCCATTCTAGGCAGACGTCCTTTATCACGGCGGTGAACGCGTTCTTGGACCGTTTGGCCACGGACGCCGCCTTCGAGTTCGTTGCGGACCCAACACAGACAGCGATGGCTGAGCGTTACGGGAGACAACGCGGGCAGCGATTGGAGGGCATCGTTCGCATCCGTTTCCAACCGAAGGGAGGACACATCACAAGACTTGCCCGCAAGTGGTGCGATGCCGCTCGTCGCGAACTCGTCCGCGTGGTGAAACGACAGGTAGAAGGACGTGACGAACTTCTCCTTTTAACCAACCGAATGGCGATTCACGCCCGCCACGGCGATGCGGGCGTACTAATCTCGCATTACATCAACGATAGCCCGCCTTCAAAAGATTTGGATCGTTTTGATAGCTATCTCGGAAAAGGAACAATATTTTGTGACGTTGATACCGAAACGAGGTAATCGGCTGGATTGCGTGTAGGGAATAGATCGCGGCTAGGCCATTCTGCGTGCCGAGACAATCGGTTCACAAGATACGGAACCGATGATCTGGATCGACGCTGGCGGAAGGGCCGGCTCGCCTCAGTGTTTGCGGTTTTGCTTCGGTGGACACCGGCTGGAGGGATGGAGCATGATTGGACTATCGCTCGCGATGGGGGGCAATGCCCTGCGAAACGAAACGCGGCGCAGAGCGGCCGTCCGGACCATTGAGGCGAACCGATGTGACCAAGATTGCCCCTATGCCGCCTTACGGTGGTAGTGCTTGAGCAGTCCGCCCAGCCGCTTCCTATAGCGGATGGCGTTACGAACACGCGCCGCGCTTCCACGTGCAAGAAGACGAGCACGAAGGTGTCGCGTAAGCCATTGGGCGTTAGCACATTCTTGGAAAAGAAGTCACATTGCTACAGCGTGGCGGCGTGGATCTTCAGGAGATTCAATTCTTCCAGTTTCTTGAGGTGGTGGCCCAGTTTCGTTCATGGAACCGAGCCAATCAACAGATGTCGTCGATGTTGGTTCCCCTCCTGGAGAAGTCCCTTCGTGCCTTGCTCGAATTGAGTCACGAAGTGACACCTTTGCATTTCGTCACCAATAATGGTTCAACACGAATGTCGTTAGGTGGTAGGCAGATTACCGCCGCCTCGAACTTCTCAAGTAGATCTGGCAATTCGTGTGGATTCAGCATCCACTCCTGCCAAGCGGGCCGCTCGGCCGACATGTAGCCCATCAACGAACCCCAAATCGCAGCGAGATGCGGATCCTGGACCAATGCCTTGAATTCCTCGGCGGTCTCCCCAATGCCTGTCAACTCAAGTGGTTCGCCCCTCAGCAGACGCTGAAGTTGTCTTCCGAAGTCAACGTATCTCATCGGCTCCTTGCCTGCCTTGACGCTCAGCACCTTTTGTGTCGCTTGTTTCGTCAGGCACTGGGCTTGCCGAATGACATCGGTATCGAGCCGCTGTGCTGTGTAAAGGATGCGACGCAAAGCACCGCCGAACAGTCCAACGGATTGCTTGGCGGCGACCATGACCTGACCAATGGGCTCATCGGGGATCATGGCCTGTATAGCTGTGCACCGAGCGAACGGCTGCATGCTGTGGCCACTGAGTATTTGCTCGAATGGTTGTCGAATTCTGGGGTCGGCAGCGAACAGTGAGTCTTTGGCTGCACCACAGACGACGACCGGCAAGACGGCCAGATTGTCGGCTGAGATCAACGCTAAACCCATCCCAGGATCGTTGGCGAGGGCCGAGAGCGAGTGTTGTTCTAGCAACGCCCACCATTCACCATTCACGTTAGGTCGGTGAGCTGCTTCGCCAACCCACTGGCGGAGGGCTTCTTTAACCGTTTCCACGCCTTCGGGCCATGTTGGTGCACCTGCTTCAGATAGATCTGCCTGGAAAGCAGCAAGATGTGCGTGGAGTTTCGGCTGCGTCAGGAGATACAGTCCATAGATGTATTGCTTTCCCGGCAAGAAGGTCGGCGCGTCCATCAACTGGTCCCAGGCCAGGGCAGATGGACGACAACGACTCAAGTCCACCCCGGCTCGCGGTAACTCGCCAAACATCGCCACGGTATCGCCGTCGAAGTCCGCGCCCATGGGCTCCAACAGCGAGGCCGGCAGGCGGATGACGTCGCCCGGGACCAGGCACAGCCGTACGGGCAGGAACCCCCAGCGGTGAAGCACGGGGTCGCGTTTGAGCCAGACGCGTTGGGTTTGTGCTGCCTCGCGTAGCTCGGCATTCGTTAGCCGGCGATCAGATTCCAGCAGCGCTCGGGCGACCGATTCGGAGACGCCCACCTCGTCCAGCCCCAGGTTCAGATCGCCCGCCGGAACCGCCGTCGCGCGGGCCGAACGACGCAGCCGTTGGCCGAGCACTCGACGACGTAACACGGCCAGCTTGCTTGTGCCCAGGCCCGTGGCTTGCAAGCCGATCGCCTGTAATCGTACGGTCGTCACGAGGACGCGGACGGCGGCAACGATGTCCGACGTTTCGTCCTTGTTCGGCTCCACGCCGGACGACCGCTGCCGGACGCGGCGATACGAACCAACGACGGCGCGCATTCGCTGTGTCACTAAGTCCACAACGCTTCCTTGCGGCGCTCGTGGACGATCCGTGCTGGCGACGATGGGTAACCAGTGGAGGCAGTTCCAGGGACCTCGCCATCGCGCCGCAGCACGATCCGGATTCGGCAGCGATAGCGGCGGGTCGAAGACTAGGACTGCTGGTACGTCGGAGGCGTCCTGCTCCAACTCAGCGTACGCTTGCGCAAGCGTTCCCCGCATCAGTGAACGACGCCCGGCCGACATTTCGCCGGACTCCGGCGGGACCTCGGAGTCAGTGGGAGAGAGCTGCCAGTGCAGCCGGAGGTGCGTGACATCGGCGGGCGGCGGACCGTCCAGGGGCAGCCAGCCGATTCGGATGGCCTCATCGTCGCAACGGAGCTCATAGCCGGCGCCCGCCAAGAGACGCTGCAACGACATCGCTCCAGGTGACAACTGCCGCGGAGTGATGGCGGCCGGAGTCGCCTCGTGCGCCCAGAGCGCCCATTGGTCCATTTCGCCTAACCGTTGGGGACGCCCCACATCACACGACTGACGTTGAGGACAGACGCTGATCTTTTCACAAGCGTGGTGCGGCAGTCGCATTACGAATTGGATGCCGGCGATCGCCCGCACGGGACGTGTGAGCCAGCCGGACGAGACGGGCGGGTCGATCTGTGTTTGGCCAACCGGATCCGCATCCACAGGCAGACTGAAGGTCATGGCCGGCCTAAGACGCGAGCCGCTCGATTCAGGAGTCGCCGCGCCGGCCAATGCTTCATAAATCTGTCCCCAGTTGGACCGATTGAGCACGCTGATAGGGTCGATCAACGCGTCCAGCGGCTGGCCGCGCCACCGCGGCATCTCGACATCCGGGAGGATCGCCCCCACAACGCCCTTGTGCCCGTGCCGGTTGGCGATTTTATCGCCAACGGCCAGCGGCAACTGCCGAACGATTGTAATGCGCAGCACGGCGCGAAAGCGTCCGGCCAGTGACGCGGGACGTACCCAATCGGCGGGCACGCCTTCGCCGGTGTGCAGGTTCCACTGCTCGACCTCCATGACTTGGCCCTCAATAGGTGCCAGGTCGCCGGGTTCCACCGCGAGTGGAATGCGATCTTCCGGATCTGCCAGCCGGGCGAGCACGGCGAGCGAGTTGGTCAACAGACCTGGCGCGACATAGCGCTGGACCAGCCGCTGCCCCCGCCGCACCGCCTGCCCCCGCGTAACAAGTAACTCAGGCGATAGTTCTACGGCCCGAATCGCGATCAGCTGCAAGCGCTGCCTGATAGTGTTTAGCCGCCGCGCCGCCGACTCCGACACGATCCAAGCGTCTTCATGGTTCAAGCCTTGCCAAGCCAAATAGCCCACGCGCAGATTCACACCGGATGGATCCAGACCGATTGCTTCCGCACGGACCAGCGGAGGTTCCGCGGCTGTCAGCGGCACCGCATGGGTCTGCATATTGGCGGCCATCAACAGCCGTCGTGGATCGTTGTAACAGGCGAATGGAATACGACTGGTGGATAGGCCGAGTTGCGGCGTTTCGGTGTGCGGCGTTACGAGTCGTCGGTGCTCGATGCGAGTCTCCTGCCCCAGCCGGCCGGTCAGACGGATCTCGGCACCCTCAGGCGTGTGGACGGGGTCAAGTCCCCAATCGTACACCAGGGCCGGGCGGATCCGATAATCCTTCCCGCGGATTCCGAGAGCGGGGACAAAGTCTGGACGCGGCCGGTCAGGCTGGAGACGAGCGGTCACCACCAAGCAACGGGCCAAGGCCGAGCCTAGCTGTCCGTCCTCAACGGGGCGTAACCACATCGGACTAGCCGGCACCACCAGTCCTGTCGAACGGGTGACATCGTAAAAACCGTCGTTCGAGGAGCCAAGCAGTGCAAATCCGATCAGCCTGGCGATCACTTCCAGATCCTCACGCAGACTTCGCCGGCCAGCCGACTGTAAGTGGCGAAGTTGCTTCAGGACGCTTACGGGTTCCGAATCCATACCATCCCGACGAGCACCTCGCACCGCGAAACGCCAGCGGCTCAGCGCATCCTGGAGCCAATCGGCCAGTGTCAGATACTCAACCGGCCACGCTTCCGCCGAGGCCTTGCCGCGATTCGCAACCGGTTGACGGGTGAACAGACGAAAGAAGGGTAACACCATTCGCCGCCCGGAGTACAGATAAATGGGCGCCAGGCCGGGCTCGCCGGGCTCGGCGGGTACGGGAATCCAAACGCGTTCAACGCCCGCTTGCAGTTCAGCGGCACTGGACGGTAGCGGCAAGGTACTGCCAGCCCAACGCTCCCGGCCGAGAATGGTGCGGGTCGGTCCCAGTTCGACGCGACACTGCCACAGTTCCTCCAAAGCCGCTGCCACGGAGCCGAGACCAGCCGCCTCAAGCCAGTTCGTCTGGTTCACGCTACGGCTCCTGATGGTTCGCGGCCCGTGTCTCCGGGATCGATTCGACGCTGTCGGCCCGCTGCCGTGCGTATTGCCGATCCCGATCCGCTGCTTTCGGGAAGATGTCTCCCAAGCCGTCCTTCTTCAGGCTCTCTCGAAACCGGCTCATTTTGTCTTTCCATTCCGCTTGACGTGGAACAGCCAGATGAAGCCCCTCGCCCTCCAGTCTCACGAGCACGTGCTGAAAAACTTCGGCATCGGACAGGGCCTTTCCCTGCGACTTGGGGATTACGCCGGTCGCCTCGTCCCGGAGTATCTGACGAACCAACTGGAGTTGCCTGGCGCGCGGCAAATCCTCAAACGCTGGGGGGCCGCCAGGTGTCGGCCGAGTTCTCTTTCCGCGTCCGTCACGCAGGAGCAGGCAGAGGTTAAAGGGCGTGCCATCCGGGAGCGCGGCGAACTTGCCCAGCCGCGAACTGTAGTTGGCGGCGGCGGATTCACTGGGACTCTCGCGCAACGCCGCCAGGGCCAGTAGGCGTTGTCCGATCGTGGCCGGGCGAAGCCCCAGCAATTGATCCCATTGGGCCTCGTTCAGGCGGCTCCGACCGGCATGAAAGACGTCTTCCACGAATCGGCACAATGTCTGTAGGGCCTCAGCCGCCTCCTCCGTGTGTGGTTCGAGCGTTGGCTGCGCGTGGATTTCCTCGCCTGCGAACTGCAACCGCAGGATGACCAATGGGCGCTGTGCACCAAGCAGTTCGTCCAGAACCACCTCCGCTGAGGATTCGGTTGGAGTCTCCGCGTCCGATTCGCCGAGGAGGGCCACACCATCCGCGTCGTAATCGTCCATATCGACCAGCATCGAATCTCCGTCGGCGTCGTCCTCCCCGCCAAGATCCTGGCTGGCAAGCTCCGGTCCCGGCCCCTCGTCGAAAGGTTCCAGCGCATCGAGGTCATCTAAGCCGATCCGCATATCGCGGGTTCGCTTTTGACCTCGCCCCTGGGATCGGTTCTGCGACTGGCTCTGTGAATGTCCGCGACTTGCAGTCATGGTCCGCTCCCGGCGTGTCCTTAGGATTCGGCAAATGCCTCTCGAATTGCTTTGGCCAGCCGCTTCCGATCCCATTCCAAAGAACCTGGCTGTCCGGCTGGCGATTGTTTCGGCGTCAGCCACAGCAGGACGCAGTCGGCCAGGCGATATAAGGCTCGCCAGTTGCCAGGCAACTTCTGTTCGGTCAACCGCTCGTTCAAGAGTTCGTAGCAGTCAGAATCCTGGTTGAGTTCCACATAGCGCACTCCGCATTCTTTGCACCGTCGCTGGAACGTCGTCTCCCAGAACAGCCACAGATCTTCTCGACCGTGCGGCTGCTTTCGAACCTTCTCAAACGACGGAACGTCGATGACGACCCGCTCGATCCGGTCGCGAAAATCGTCGGTCAATTCCTTCCGCCAGTCCGGCGCGTTCGTGGCCACTACCAGGTCAAAGTCGCTGCGGATTTGTTGTGAGCTACCTTTGTGTGTATAGGTACGCTCGTTCAGCGGGCCCAAGAGCGCCGCCTGCAGCGGCTGTTTGAGATGGTGAATCTCATCTAGAAACAGCGTGCCTTTGTGCGCGTCGCCTAGCAAGCCATCGTAGTCTTTGTCCGCTAGGTTCCAGGAACCCTTGGCCCAGCCGAAGAGCTGATCCCGAAGTTCCTCGACGGAAGCGTATTCCGACAACGTGACCGTCACGAAAACGCGGCGTGGGTCGCTCTTCACAGGATCGCGAATCGCATCGCTTCCGCGTTCACCGCCGCTGCGGTTTTTGCGCTGCGTCTGGGGTGACACAACGGACAGCTCTAGGGTGGCCTGTCGCTGGCGATGCTCCTGGCGACGCTCGTGGTAATATCGGGCCAGGAACGTCTTGCCGCTTCCTCGCTCGCCATGCAACAGTATGGGCAGCCCCAACGTGGCTGCCTGCTCAATCTTTTCTCGCAGTTCAACATATGCGTCACACTCGAGCTGTTCCAATCGAACGGCAAACGGATGGCCGATCGCTGCTTCCGCGGGCTGCGCAGAGGACGCATCGGCGGTCACTGCGGAATCGGCCGGCGGCGGCGCAGTTCGATACTGGCTGAGCACATCGACCGGCACGAAACGCAGCGGTTTCCGCTTGGACTCATCGAGGAAACGGTTCGTCGTCATCCCGCCATCGCCCTGGTAGAACGTGAAGGACGTGTCTACCGGCGTGCCGAGGGCGCCTTTCCAGTAGAGCAGCAGCCAGCAGGCGTGCATCGAAGGAGTGCCCGGGCTGAGGTTGACGACGATTCGGTGGTGCTTGATTCGGCCATTTTTTCGATGCAGCGGATCCTGGCACCCGTCGAGCCACCCAGCCAACGCACGGAGAATGAGATCGTGGTCGGTGGGATCTTCCTCCAGTCCCTTGATGGGCACCAGTTGTACACGATCGAACCCATCCAGCTTCCTCGCTTGGGCGATCCGGTGCATGACCTCCCGCAAGTGCTCGTGCGGACTCTTAGGAACACCCGGTTGGTAGAGCAGGTAGACGTGATCTAGGCCCTGCAGGTTGTGCAACGGGCTATTGGGGTGAAACAGCGCCGACAACGTGGGACCGGTTAGCAGATGACGCGATTCCCCGCGAATCACCTCAGGTACGCAGGGCCACTCCGAATCGTCCCGCGACCGAAAGACAACGGGCTTCTGGTCCCCAGGAGCCGTCCCTCGTTCGCGGAACGTCGGCTGTGGGCCATCGGGGTTCACGATGTCAGACAAAGCCCACGGATCATTGTTGACGGCAATCCACGAGATGTAGAACGCTTTTTCTCTTTTTTTCTGGTCTGACATGGCAAGTCTGTACCCGAAGCGGGCATGTTGATCACGAAAAGTCCGCAAATGCTGCATATCTCCAGGGAGCCTTAACCCCAATAGAGCAAGCCTCTCGCCCGTGTCAAGTAACCCGGCAGTGGTTATCGGCGCGGCTGAAAGGGAAGTCCGGAAAAACTGCATACAGTTTGGAGCCGCCTGCACCGCAGACATTGCGGGGCAGGTTGCGAAAGTGCTCATCTTCATCTTGTTTCCCCGTTTTCCAGAAAGGAGCAGGCTCATGGTTAATCTCGTCTCCTGACCGGAAGTGCCAGGTCCCGCTGGCCGTGGTCAGCTAGCTGCTGTAGCCCAGCATCGTCCAGCAGTCGCAATGTTAAGCCCGAGGCAGACGTGTCCAGCATCGGGCGCGATGTTCCGGTCAAGGGCCCAGTGGCGTGTGGGTCCTCAAATCGAAAGTAGTTTAGACATTTTTGTCCGGCGATCGTGACGGACAGAAACCCCGTACTGCGAGCCGCACGCACGGTGCGTGTGCCTCATCCAAGACGCACATTTCGAAATGGAGGTGACTGATGTTTAAGAGTATCGGTATCGCAACTGCCGGCGTGGCATTCGGCGTTCCCGTGTGGGGCGTAGTTCTGGTCAGTGTGGGGCTGGTAGGAGCCGGAGCCGCGATCGGCTATCTGGCCGCGGGAACGCTGGCCGGTGCCACCGCTGGGGCTGGCGTCGCATTGGCTTCGTGAACAGCCCAGCTATTCCTGGGGAGTCCGGGCAAGCCCCGGTCAGTTTGGCCGGGGCTTGATCGTTTGTTGGATCGCGTTTGTTTGTATCGCAAATGTTTCGATGACCCGATTTGCATTTAGGAGACCTAACAATGTTGAAGACCATCTCTCAGGCACTCTGTGTTCTGTTCGTGACGGCCAGCTTGGCTCTGGGCCAGACGGCCACGCAATCCCTGCCCGCTTCGAGTTCGCAGATAACGGCGGCACAACGCGAGTATCTCGCGGCCACGCCAGAGCAACGAGTCAAGCTGGCCGAACGGTTGGGCGAACGAGGCGCCGCAGCCATGGCGGAGAAGAAAGGCTATCAGCCAATCCTGACCGGTGAACAGAAGTCCGTCCGGCAGGGGTTCGATCAAGTCTACCGGGCCGCGGACGGACGCGTGGTGGTGGTCGAGGCAAAAGGTGGTACCAGTCCGCTGGGCCGCGGCTATGGGGCCGAACAAGGTACGCCCAACTGGGCGGTCAAGGCCGCCGAGCACACACTCCGCAACAGCCGAAGTTCAACCGCAGAGCAGACCGCGGCGCGCACCGTGCTGGAAGCGGCCGAACGCGGAAAACTGAACGTCGAAGTCTATCGTACCCGGCACGTACTGGGCGAACCGACGGTGGCTGTCCAGGAAAGTGCTGCAGCCGTCACGAGGACCGAACGGCAGTTGGCTCGCGAAGCGTTACGCAACATCAAGACGGCAACCCAACCCGCCGCCGAAGGGGCTGCGGCAGCTACGGAAAGTACCAGCGCCGTCGCCAACACGGCTGCCACCACTTCGCGTCTGGCGAAGGTAGCGAAGGCCGCCGGAGCAGTCGGAGTGGCGGCCGACGCCGGCTTCCGCGGCTATGAGGCTTATCAAGTCGAGCAACAGTATCGTGCTGGCAGGATTTCTGCCAAAGATCGAACTGCCTCGCATGCGGGAAACACAGGCGGCTTCGTCGGTGGTTGGGGAGGAGCGATTGCAGGAGCCAAAGCGGGAGCCTTGGGCGGCGGCGCGATAGGTGCCTGTGCGGGTGGAGTCGGTGCCCCCGTCGGAGTCGCCGTTGGCGGCGTAGCAGGCGGTGTGGGTGGCTACCTCGGCGGCGAATACGTGGGCAAAGCCGCCGGAAAACACGTGGCGCACGTTTTGCAGTAGCGCGCTGCCATCGCCTGGTGGTCGCACATGCGGATTCTTGAGGCCGGTGGGGTGGATATTCCGCTCCGCCGGCGTTTTTTTCCGCGTTTTCCGGTCTGGTCCTTCGCAGCATGCCGCCGCCTCTACCCCGGCGGATGGTGCGCCGCTCGCGTCGCTGCTTGGCTCACCCCGCGAACTTCCCCCGTGGTCAATGGGGCGCCCTGTGCAGCAAGTAGATCGTGTTCGTGATTCCCGGCACCGGGCGGCTGGTGTCACGTCGGCCTGACGACGCACAATTGCTATGCACCGTGCAGCAATTGCGCAAATCGTCGTAAGCGGCGACCATTTCTTTGACGCGGTGGTTCATGTGCCGTTCGCCGAACACGATGAATTACTCCAGGCATTCCTGCTGCAGTGTCTTGATGAACCGCTCCACGAAGGCCACAGTGTTCGGCGACCGGAACGCCGCCTTCTGCACCCGCAAGTCAGCGTCTCGCAGCGTCTGGTCGAACTCCTCGCTGAACTTGTTGTCGCGGTCGAGCATCAAGATGTCGGCCTCCAGGCCGCTGTCTTGGATGTGCTGCACCAATGCCTCGGCCTGCTGCCGCATCCAGGCGTCGCCCGTCTTGAACGTGGCCGGCGTGACGAATACAAGTGCCGTTCCGCCCCCCCGAATTATAACCTGCCAGTGGACTTTTCGTAACCCTGTTCCGGGTTATGAGGGCGCGCGACATTTTTTGTCTCCGTTTGAATTTCGAAGAGTGTCCGGTTCGCTCAACCTCAACTCCCATCGCAAAATAAAAAGCGACCCAGGGGTTAACAAACGAAGCCGAGGCCAAAAGCCTCGGCTTTTTTCGTTGCAACGCCAGTTCCCGCAATGCTTTACGACGACCGAATGTCTCGCCCCCCGTCTCTCTGGTTCGCCAGGAGAGACACCCGACCAAACCCCTCGTCTGGCAAAATCGGCCCCAAAAACGCCACTGTCTCGGAAGGCTCTTTTCTGGGTTATGAGAGGTGTCCGGCTCCCTATAGGGAACCGGAAAGTGGTTTCCGGCTCCCTTAGATGATCGGATACGAAATGACTGGCGGGTTATGGGGCGAGGGCTGACGTGTGGGCGAGAGGGGGCACTACGCAACCAAGTCCAGATCGCCACGGTGTTCACCACCGCCCCTGGTGGTTCCGCTCGGAACTTCGATCATCGGTCGGCTACCGCCGAAGAGGGTTGTCATTGAGGCAAGGAAACTGCCCTCGCGAGGCGGAAGCCCAGGGCATCGTCGCGGACGACGGGGTCGAGCCACCTGCTGCGGACCGACGCCCGGCAGCGGGGCGCGCCGAAGTACCAACCGCCACCCCGGAGCACCCGGTACGAGCCTCCCGTCGGCCCCGTGGGATCGTCCAGCGGCGACGTTGCGTAGTACCCTTCCACCCACCAATCCTGACACCACTCCCACACATTCCCGTGCATGTCGTACAGCCCCCACGCGTTCGGCCACTTCTGGCCCACAGGATGCGTCTGCCGTTCGGCGTTGGCCTTGAACCATCCATGCTCCTTTAACGCCTCCTCATCGTCACCCGAACACCACGTCGTCGTGGTCCCCGCCCGACAGGCGTATTCCCACTGCGCCTCGCTCAGCAAGGAGGACTTCTCCCCTTCCTTCTCCGACAGCCACGAGCAGAACGCCGTCGCATCGTTCCAACTCACGTTCACTACCGGATGATCGTCCGCCTGCTCGAACCCCAGATCGCGATTCCACACGAAACGTGGATCTTGCTTCCACTGGCCATCGACCAATCCGTGGCCTCCTCTGCCATCCCGTTCGGCTTCCGTCTGGTAGCCGCGATCTTCCACAAACCGGCGGAATTGCCCCCGCGTGACTTCGTGAACGCCAAGCCAGAACGGCTTCGTGATCCGAACTCGGTGCTTTGGGGCCTCGGCAGGCAGCCGCTTGATGTACTCATCCTGCTGGTTCGTGGCTTTGGCTTCCTCTAACAGTTTGGCGACTTCTGCTTCCGTCGAGCCCATGTCGAATTCCCCCGGCGGGATGAGCACAAAACGCATGCCGATGGAATTCTCCATCTCGACGGGCACGCCCAGGTGCTTGCCCCAAGCCTCCTGATGCTCTTTCGCCCTGGCCGCATCGAACGGGGCAATCGCTGGGGCCGGGGCACCAGCGGGCAGGGTCCACGGCGGTGCGGGCTTCGCGGACGAGGGCGTGGCTGGCACGGAAGGCTCCTCCGATGGGCGGTCTTTGGACTGCGGCGGTTCAGCGACGCTTTCTTGTGGAGCCGCAACTTCGTCTTCCGCCAAGGAAACTGCCCTCGCGAGGCGGAAGCCGCGATAGTGCCAGCCGTAGCCGAGGGTGCCCCTCGCGCGGCGCGACGCCCGGCCGCCGGACGCGTCGGCGTCCGAACAGCCGCCCCGGGTCGCCCGGAACGAGCCTCCCGACGGTCCCGTGGGATCGTTCAACGGCGACGTTGCATAGTAGCCGTCACCAAACCAGTCTTGGCACCACTCCCAGACGTTGCCATGCATGTCGAACAGACCCCACGCATTCGGCGACTTCTGACCCACCGGATGGATCTTCTTATCGGCGTTAAAATCAAACCACGCATGCTCCTTCAATACCTCCTCATCGTCACCCGAATACCACCTCGTCGTGGTCCCCGCTCGGCACGCGTATTCCCACTGAGCCTCGCTCGGTAAAGAGGACTTCTCCCCTTCCTTCTCTGACAGCCACGCGCAGAACGCCGTCACATCGTTCCAACTCACGTTCACCACCGGATGATCGTCTTCTTGCTCGAACCCCAAGTCCGCATTCCACACGAAACGCGGTTCTCGTTTCCACTCGCCGCCGACCAACCCTGTACCACCTCGGCCATCCCGCTCGGCTTCGGTCTGGTATCCGCGATCGTCCACAAACCGGCGAAACTGGCCCCGCGTGACTTCGTGAACGCCAAGCCAAAACGGCTTTGTGATTCGCACCTTATGCTTCGGGGCCTCGGACGGCAGACGCTCGGTGTACAAGCTAATCAAGTTCTTGGTTTTTTCTTCCTCCAGCAGCTTCGCGACTTCCGCTTCCGTCGAACCCATGTCGAACTCGCCTGGCGGGATCAACACGAACTTCATGCCGATTGAATTGGTCATCTCGACCGGGACGCCGAGATACTTCGCCCATGCCTCCTGATGCTTGCGAGCCGTGGCAGCGTTGAATGGGGCGATAGCCAGAGGCGGTGCGGGCGACGTTGCCGCGGACTGTGGCCTGACAAGCCGGCGAATTGCAATGTTGCGGAATTCGACCGTTCCGCTGAGTGCCTGCAGGCCGATACGTCCTGACACACGGCGATGTCCTTCGATTTCAGTGTCGGCCTTGTTCAAGTCCGCATCGATTACCGCCTGACCATCGTACTGGACCTTGACGGTTGGCCCCTCGGCTCGAATCGTGATGGGGTGCCATTCGCCCGGTGCGCCTTGTACCGGCGGCGACGGAGCGACCGTCTGGTAGACCGATGCCGTTCGCTCCGTCGGGCCAACAGCGGCGAACTTGGGCGACGTATCGTCGAGGAGCTGGATCTTCAGGAAGTCTCGGCCGTCAGGCTGGCCGTTGGGCCAGGCACGCAGGAAGATCCCCGAGTTGCTATCCTTGCCTAGGCGGAATTCGAGTTTCAACTCAAAATCGTCGTACTCCTGATCGGTTCCCAACCATCCGCTGCCCCCTTCGCCTTTCAGCACGCCGCCAGCCTCGACGCTCCACGTGCCCGAACCGTAGGCTTTCCAGCCGAGTAGTTCCCGTTCGATTTCGAGTGTGATCCATTCCGCAGGTTTCCGTTCCGGGGGGCGATCGGCGGCGGGCGGCCCCTGTGGTTTTTCCTCGGGCACCTTCGCGACGGTTGCTGGGCCGACGGACGGTGGCTCTTGGGGTTGCTTCGGTGCGATCGTATTCGGCGTTGGGGAAGCCGGCAGTGGCGTTGGTCCGACAGCGTCTTTCGCAGGCTGCTTGCCACGTTCCCGTTCTGGCACGGAAGGCTTGGCAGCTGCGGGCTTCTTTTTCACTGGCTCGCGTCCTGCAGCGGGCACTGCGGGTGGACCTGCGGGCTTGGCTGGATCGGCTTCCTCCAATTCCCACATCATGACCGTCCGGTCAGCACTGGCCGAGGCAAGGATGCGGCCATCCGCAGAGAAAGCCACCGAAGTCACCGGGCCGCGGTGGCCGCGAAGCGTCGCCAGTTCTTTCCCCTTCTCGGCGTCCCATAGCCAAATCGTGTTATCGTCTCCGCCGGAGGCTAACCGCTTTCCGTTGGCAGAAAACGCCACGCTGCGGACCGCGGCTTCCTGTTTGTCGATCGTCAGCAGCAACTTGCCGGTCGCCACTTCCCAAATGCGGATCGTCTTGTCCCAGCTGGCCGACGCGAGCCGCCGTCCGTCGGGCGAGAACGCCGCCTGTGTGACACCGTCCGCATGACCTGTCAGGGTTTGCAGCAACTCGCCGGTCTCCGGGTTCAGCAAACAGATCGTCTTATCATCACTTGCCGAAGCAATCGTCTTGCCATTCGGCGAGCAGGCGACGCTTTGCACAGCTGCCCGGTGTGCGTCCAGCTTCCTCTGTTCGCTGCCCGATTGTGGGTCCCAAAACCGAATCGTCTTATCGACGCTGCCGGATACCAGTTGTTTCCCGCTCGGCATAAACACCACGCTTCGCACATCCCCCGTGTGACCCGTGATCTGCCTCTTCATTTCGCCATCTTCCCGGTCCCAAACCACAATCGAACGGTCGCCGCTGGCAGAGGCCAGTGTCCGCCCATCGGGTGCGAAAGTCACGCAGCGCACCTCGCCTCGGTGTCCCGTCATTTCCTGGACTTCGTGACCGCCCGAAACATCCCACAGCTTGATCGCCATGTCCACGCCTGCCGAAGCCAGCGTCCGGTCGTCGGGCGAGAAGGCCACCCACCACACCGCAGCCGCGTGGCCCCGCAATGTGCCTCGATGACGGATTTGCAGTCCCGAGCCGGGCTGGACGCTGATCACCGGTTGCTCCCGGCGTGTGGCAACGAACGCCCACACGGCTCCCAGGACGAGCAGCGCCGCCACGACTGCTGACGCGATGGTCGTCAGACGCCGCTTGCGTCGCTGGGGGGCCTCCTGCGCATGACGCAGGTCTTTCGCCAGATCAGCTGCCGTCAGGTAACGCTCGGTGACCGGTTTCGCCAGGCACTTCAAACAGATCCGTTCCAGGTCCGCCGGGATCTCCGGATTCAGCTGGCGAGGCGGCTTGGGTTCGCGGTGCAGGATCTCGTCGAACAGCTCCTGGTGCGTCTTGCCCTGAAACGGCCGCCGATGGGTCAGCATCTGGTACAGCATCACGCCCAACGCCCACAGGTCCGCTCGTCCGTCCAGCCGATGGGCTTCGCCGCGGACTTGCTCCGGGGCCATGTAAGCGGGAGTGCCCGACACTTCGCCCGCGTGAAACCGCTGGTTGTCGTCGTCGATCGCCAGACCGAAGTCGGCCACATGAGCATTGCCGTCAGCGTCCAGCAGCACGTTGGCCGGTTTCAGGTCCCGGTGTACCAAGCCCGTAGCATGGGCGTGCTGGATCGCCGAGGTGACTTGCAGCATGATCTCCCACACGCGGTCGAAACCGAGTTTGTGGGACTTCAGTTCCTGGTCCAACGAGCGGCCCTTGATGTACTGGAGCACGATGAAGACGCTGCCGTCTTCCTGACGCCCCACGTCGTACACGCCCACAATGGCCGGGTGCTTCTCCAGACGGGCGACGTGACGAGCCTCCTCCACGAGCCGCTCGACTGCCTCGTCACCAACAGAGCGGTCTCGACGCCAAACTTTAATGGCCACGTCCCGCTGCAGTTCCTCGTCGCGAGCACGATAGACGGTGCCGAAGCCGCCGCGTCCCAGGATGCCCGTCACCTTGTATCGGCCGATGTGTTCAACATGTTCCGCCGAGACACCCGCCTGCGTGTTGGGACCTTGCCACGCCTCCGTCTCCGTCTCGGCCAGTCCGGCTTCCCGCTTGGAATAGGTGCTATGTTCCGAGGTGGAGTGCAGCGGACGTGAGAATGCCTGTCGAACCGTTGCCGCATCCGCCGGAAAACGCTGTTCGTATTCTTCTGGCTTGGGTATTTCGCCGGATCGAGAGCGGTAGGCCAGTTCCTCGGCCACCAGACGTTCCAGCAGTTCCGCACGAGCCGCGGCGGATGCGGTGGCGAGGAAGTCTTCGATCCGTGGACGTTGCCCGGCCTCCCAGGCCGCTCGGAACTGTTCGCAGACACGTTCGTTCTGCTGCTGTTCTGCGTCAGAAAGCACTTTCCGGCTGCCCTTGGGCTGGTCGTTCATGAACGAGTCCCTTTCGCAAACCTGAATTCGGACGGGCGAGCGACGCTGACATTCAGGCTGACATCGCCCAATCCATACGGCCGGTCAATGCCGCGACATCCGGGGCACTTCCGTATCAACTCGGTCCTGAAAGCGGATCGTCACGCTCCACGCGTTAATCAATTTTCCCAAAGTAGGCATCCAGATCCGCATCGTCCGGCGGCTGGTCGTTCAGCAGCATTTCCCAGTCCGGCAGTTCCCGTTCGAGGTCCAGCAATCCCTGCATCTCGAATACCCGCTGCACGAGCACCGCTCGGGCAGTCTGTACCACCTTCGCATCGTCTGGCTTGCTACTCCACAATGTTTCCGGCCGATCGGGGATCGAGACGGTCATCGGCGATAGTGGCATCTGACCGCTGTAGGCCCATTCGGTCACCGACTCACCCTCGCCCGATCCGCCCGGTGCAGCAGGCGGGCTGCCTTGGACGTTGATGAAATTGATCACCAGCAGGACATCGAGGGGTGTCAGATATCCGTCCCCGTTGACGTCGAAATACGGCAGGTCCTCGTATTCGAGCGTGCGGGGCGGCAAATCCCGACTTTCGTTGCGGTTAATTTCGTTGACGAGCAACAGCACATCAAATGCCTCAATAGTACCGCTTCCGGAGACGTCAAACGGACTCTGGGGATTCTGCCAGGTTACTACAGGCATTCTGTGGACAAGGCTCACGTCATCGAAGCGCGCCGTACCGGCATTGGCCGAAAGAGCGATCTGATCCAGAGGATTGTTGTCCAGCCAATCTGAAACTGGAACGGATACGACGCCTCGGTTCACCCCGTCGATGCGGTACGAGACTTGGATTTCCGTGAAATTGCGTTGGTAGCCGATCCGCACATCGTACCAGCGGTTCGTGCTATACGACTGAAGGACGGAACCATCCGCGGCAATCATGTTTCCGTCCTTTTTGCATGACAGAAGCGCGAAACCGGGATTGGACCAGTACGTTCCGTGCAGCATTCCCACTCCCGCTCGTTGTTGGTGTCCCGTCGAAGGAATCACTTCGTCGCCGTTGTAGATGCGTAGCGACAGAGCATACGACTCCCCAAAATCGACCGGATGGTAGGCCAGAGCACCCCAGAACTGCCCCACAACCCCATGAAGCTGCAGTGCCATGTTTCCAAGATCCAGCGTCTCCGTTATGACTAGATTACGTGAGGGATCGGATGCCGCATTGCCATCCGCATGCCACCCAGAAGCCCACTCGCCCCCAGGATACTTCTCGAAATCCTCAAACAAGTTGACTACCGTCCCAGTGATGCGAAAACGGAACGAATTCTTGGCGTCGTCATTACTTTCGAAGCGGATCTCGCCGGATTTTGTTCCCCTCACGGTTGTATCCAGACGCACGGAAAAGCTATCGCTTTCACCTGGACCGATCGACGACGATAGGCCTTCGGTGATCGTGAATCCCGGCGGAACCGTCAAGTTGTTGGTGGTCAGAGTCGCATCTCCCGTATTCTGTACGGTGAACGTCCGAGTGACCGGTGCCACGCCGACACCTACCTTTCCAAAGTCGGTGCCGTCCGCCGGGTTCGGCACAGCGTCGCCGCCCTGGATTTCGACGCCATTTCCGACCACGAGCAACGCGGGGTACAAGCATGCCGTACGCAAAATAATATTGCTGGAGGCTCCGCCGTAGCCGTCCACGGCAATTTGGTAGGCCGTCCCCTCGACCGCGCCGAACGTGACTTTGCTGGTAAGTCCTGCACCGCTGTCGTCATTGCTTGCGACCAGCGTGAGTTCTGATACGCGAGTGCCAGTATAGACGCCGAGGAGCGTATCAAAACTGCTGCCGAACGTGTCGATTTGGACGCTGCTGGTACACGCCGAGACCCATGTCCACCAAACCGATGCTCCACCCGAATTCCCCGCGTGGCTGGGCTCACCGGGCTCTTTCGTTGCACCGACGTTGGTGCCCGTGGCGATTGCCAAGGCCCCGGTTATCGCCACCCGATCTGCGAAGTTGTCGTTGGCGGGGCTCGAAGGCGTAATGGAGAAACCGTTATCGCTCCAATCGAAGTACGACGTGTTGGTTGTGGATGTGATCTTGATCTTGTAATCGCTCCCCGCAGTCTGGTCGCCGGGAATCTGCCAGGAGTGCGTGCCGTCGTTGGCCGTCGAACTGGCGATGCTGCTGTTCAAGACTCCGCCCTTGTACAGCTCGATGCTGACGTTCGCCCCCGGATCGCCGCTGGCGTCCCATGTGATCGTCTGGCTAGTTCCCTGCTGCCAATTTTCGCCGCCGTTGGGCGCGGTCACCGTAATCGATGGAGCCGCCGTGATCGAGAAACTGTTGTCGCTCCAGTCGCTGTACGACGAATTGGTCGTGGATGTGATCTTGATCTTGTAATCGCTTCCTGCCGTTTGGTCGCCGGGAATCTGCCAGGGGTGCGTGCCGTCGTTGGCCGTCGAACTGGCGATGGTGCGGTTCAAGACTCCGCCTTTGTGCAGCTCGATGCTGACGTTCGCCCCCGGGTCGCCGCTGGCGTCCCACGTGATCGTCTGGCTCGTTCCCTGCTGCCAACTTTCGCCGCCGTTGGGAGCGGTCACGGTGATCGAGGGGGCCGCTGAAATCGAGAAATTGTCATCGCTCCAGTCGAAGTACGAAGAGTTCAAAATGGACTCGATCTTGACTCGGTAATTGTTACCCTCCGGCAGCCATGGAGAAACGTCCCATAGGAACGATTCGGTGTTGGGGACTGAGTTGGCGATATAGCTGGCTAACGCCGTCTCTCGATACAGGCTAATCCTGAACGGTGCCTGGGATCCGTCGGCAACCCACCGGATGGTTTGATTCGTTCCGTGCTGCCAGACTTCACCTCCGTTCGGTGACCAGACCTTTGGACTGAACGCCGGCATGATGCAGAAACCATCGCTCCAATCGAAGTACGATGTGTTGGTCGTGGATGTGATCTTGATCCTGTAATCGCTTCCCGCCGCCTGGTCACCGGGAATCAGCCAGGGGTGCGTACCGTCATTGGTTGTCGAACTGACAATGGTGCGGTTCAAGACTTCGCCCTTATACAGCTCGATCCTGACGTTGGCCCCCGGGGCGCCGCCGAAGAACCATGTGATGGTCTGGCTCGTTCCCTGCTGCCAGCTGTCGAAAGCTCTGGGCGAGATTATGCTGAACCACTCAGTCGCCGTGACAGAGAAATTGTCGTTGCTCCAGTCGAAGTACGACGTGTTGGTTGTGGATGTGATCTTGATCTTGTAATCGCTCCCCGCAGTCTGGTCGCCGGGAATCTGCCAGGAGTGCGTGCCGTCGTTGGCCGTCGAACTGGCGATGCTGCTGTTCAAGACTCCGCCCTTGTACAGCTCGATGCTGACGTTCGCCCCCGGATCGCCGCTGGCGTCCCATGTGATCGTCTGGCTAGTTCCCTGCTGCCAATTTTCGCCGCCGTTGGGCGCGGTCACCGTAATCGATGGAGCCGCCGTGATCGAGAAACTGTTGTCGCTCCAGTCGCTATACGACGAGTTCGTGGTGGACGCGATCTTGACTTTGTAATCGCTTCCCAGGGTTTGGTCGGCTGGAATCAGCCAGAGGTGCGTGCCGTCGTTGGCCGTCGAACTGGCGATGGTGCGGTTCAAGACTCCGCCTTTGTACAGCTCGATGCTGACGTTCGCCCCCGGGGCGCCGCTGGCGTCCCACGTGATCGTCTGGCTCGTTCCCTGCTGCCAACTTTCGCTGCCGTTGGGAGCGGTCACGGTGATCGAGGGGGCCGCCGAAATCGAGAAACTGTTATCGCTCCAGTCGAAGTACGACGAGTTCGTGGTGGACGCGATCTTGACTTTGTAATCGCTTCCCAGCGTTTGGTCGGCAGGAATCAGCCAGGGGTGCGTGCCGTCGTTGGCCGTCGAACTGGTGATGGTGCGATTCAAGACTCCGCCTTTGTGCAGCTCGATGCTGACGTTCGCCCCCGGGGCGCCGCTGGAGTCCCACGTGATGGTTTGGCTCGTTCCCTGCTGCCAACTTTCGCTGCCGTTGGGCGCGGTCACGGTGATCGAGGGGGCCGCCGAAATCGAGAAACTGTTGTCGCTCCAGTCGCTGTACGACGAGTTCGTGGTAGACACGATCTTGACTTTGTAATCGCTTCCCAGGGTTTGGTCGGCAGGAATCAGCCAGGGGTGCGTGCCGTCGTTGGCCGTCGAACTGGCGATGGTGCGGTTCAAGACTCCGCCTTTGTGAAGCTCGATGCTGACGTTCGCCCCCGGGGCGCCGCTGGCGTCCCACGTGATCGTCTGGCTCGTTCCCTGCTGCCAACTTTCGCTGCCGTTGGGCACCGTCACGGTGATCGAGGGGGCCGCCGAAATCGAGAAACTGTTATCGCTCCAGTCGCTATACGACGAGTTCGTTGTGGACGCGATCTTGACTTTGTAATCGCTTCCCAGGGTTTGGTCCGCAGGAATCAGCCAGGGGTGCGTGCCGTCGTTGGCCGTCGAACTGACGATGGTGCGGTTCAAGACTCCGCCTTTGTGCAGTTCGATGCTGACGTTCGCCCCCGGGGCGCCGCTGGAGTCCCATGTGATCGTCTGGCTCGTTCCCTGCTGCCAACTTTCGCCGCCGTTGGGCGCGGTCACGGTGATCGAGGGGGCCGCCGAAATCGAGAAACTGTTATCGCTCCAGTCGCTGTACACTGAGTTGGCAGCGGAAGTGATGCAGATTCGGTAATCGTTTCCAACCTGCTGATTCAAAGGAATCGACCATTCGTACGAACCATTGTTTGGAGCCTCAGCGACAAAGGTAGCAAGAAGGGACAAATCCTGTACGAGGTAAATCCTGACACTCGCTCCGATGTCCCCAGTAGACGTCCAAGTGATCGTGCGCCTCGTTCCTTGCATCCAAACTTCGCCGCCATTGGGGGAGGTAATCGTAGGCCGCGGTGGTTCGGTGATCGTGAAGACGTTGTCGCTCCGATCGCTGTACGACGAGTCCGATGTGGACATGATCTTGACTCGGTAATCCTCCCCCGTCATCTGCTCTGCCGGAATCGACCACGAGTACTGCCCCGCGTTAGGGGTCGAACTCGCGATCGTCCTGTCGAACGTTTCCCCTCGGTATAGCTCGATTCTGACGTTTGCCCCGGGATCACCCGTGAAGTTCCAGGTGATCGCCTGGCTCGTTCCCTGCTGCCAACTCTCGCCGCCGTTGGGCGAGGTCACCGTAATCGCCGGAGCCGCCGTGATCGAGAAACTAATGTCGCTCCAGTCGCTGTATGACGAGTTGGCCGTGGAAGTGATCTTGACCTTGTAATCGCCTCCCAGCGTTTGGTCCGCAGAAATCGGCCAGGGGTACGAGCCGATGTTGACTGCCGAACCGGCGATGGTGCCGTTGAAGACTCCGCCTTTGTACAGCTCGATCCTGACGTTCGCCCCCGGATCGCCGGCGGCGTCCCAGGTGATCGCCTGAGTTGTTCCCCGCTGCCAACTCTCGCCGCCATTGGGCGCGGTTACCGTGATCGATGACGCGTCTGCGATCGAGAAGTAACTATCGCTGACGTCATAGTAGTTATGATTGGAGGACGACTTGAGATAAATCGTGAAGTCATTCCCAAGAGGTTGATCTGCTGGGATGCCCCAGTCGTATGTAAAGTTGTTCGGTACCGATTTGGCGATGTAAGTGGACGTTCCCTCGGGAGTTGGGTACGACCGATACAGAATAATATCAACGTTTGGACCTACGTCGTCGTTGACGGCCCACGTAATACGCTGTGACGACCCGCGTTCCCAGACTTCGCCGCCGTTTGGTGAGGTTACTAATACCGAACGAGCAGAGATCGAAAAACTATGGTCACTAAAGTCGATGACTCGCGGAAGTGGATATAGCGACGCGACCCGCACGCGATAATCATCCCCGACATGTACACCCGACGGAAGAACGTGCCAGCTATACGAACCACTGTTGGGTGCTTCACTGGCGATGGTGCTGTAACGATGTTCGCCCTTATACAAATCGATGGCCACTTTCAAACTCATGCTGCCGCTGGAGTCCCAAGTAATTGTCTGTCTTGTCCCCTGTTTCCAAGTCTCGCCTCCGTTGGGAGATGTAATGGTGATCGAAGCGTCCGTGATAGAAAAGTCTTCATCACTTAAATCGCCCCATACACTGTAAAAGACCTGAATCTTATAATCGCTCCCAAGGGGCAAATCACTCGGAATCGGCCACCAAAAAGATCCGGTATTTGGCGCCGACTCATCGATCGTTCGAAACCTCACTCCATCCTTCAATAGGTAGATTCGACTTGTCGAACCTGAATGTACCGTCCAACTCCAAGTAATGTTCTGCGTCGTTCCCCGCTGCCAGCTTTCGCCTCCGTTTGGTGCCGTGACGGTAACTGGAGGATCCGTGATTGAGAAATCGTCGTCGCTCGAATCGCTGTATGTCGAATTGGTCGTCGAAGTGACTTTGATTCTGTAATCACTGGCCAGCTGAAACTCGGACGAGATGAACCAATCGTACCAGCCGCTATTGGGAGCGGAGTCTATAATGGTTCGATCCAGGATGCCACCCTTGAAGAGCTGAATCTTGACGTTGGCTCCCGGCAAACCGCTGGAGTCCCATCGAATGCGTCGTTCCATTCTTTGTGGCCACGCTTCACCGCCGTTTGGCGATGTAACCGTGATCGATGTCGGAACGTCCTCGATTGAAAAGGCTTCATCGCTCAAGTCGAAGATGGACGAGTTTGAAGAAGACGTGATCCTGACCTTGTAATCGCTGCCTATTGTCTGCCCTGGAGGGACCGGCCATGCGTATGACCCGTTGTTGGCGGTTGAAGCGACGACGGTGCTGTGAAAGCTCCCTCCCTTATAAAGCTCGATGGATACGTTCGGCCCCGGGTCACCGCTGAAGCTCCACGCGATCGTCTTACTTGTTCCTCGCTGCCAGCGCTCGCCTCCGTTAGGTGAACTCACCGTGATCGTGGGGGCTGCGTCAATCGAAAAACCGTTGTTGCTCACGTCACTGTATAAAGAGTTGGCGGTGGACGTAATCTTGATCTTGAAATCATTTCCCAACGCTTGGTCAAGCGGAACCGTCCAAGGATAGGAGCCGCTGTCATACGTCGAGGTTACGATAGTTCTGTTCCACGCGCCGCTCTTGAAAAGGTCGATCTTTACGTACGGTCCTGGGCTGCCACTGGAGTCCCACGTGATCGTTTGATTTGTGCCGCGCAGCCAAGTCTCGCCACCGTTGGGCGCCATGACCGTGATCGAGGGAGCTGTTGTAAGCGAGAAATTGGCATCGCTCCAATCGTAGTACGACACGTTGGAGGTGGACGTGATCTTGACCTTGTAATCGCTTCCTGGTGCTTGCCACGAGGGAAACCAGTATTGATACGAGCCGTTATTGGAGGTCGACGAGACAATGGTGCTATCGAACGTCCCGCTCTTGTAGAGTTCAATCTTGACATTTTGCCCCTGATTACTCCCGGGATGCCACGTGATGGTCTGATATGACTCTCGTGGCCAGACTTCGGACCCGTTGGGTGCTGTTACACGGATGGACGTAGTCTCCGTGATAGAGAAGCTGCCACTGTAGTCGAAACTCGATGAGTTTGACGTGGATGTTATTTTGACTCGATAGTTGCTTCCCAACGCCTGACTTGAAGAAATCGGCCACGAAAACGATCCATTATTGGGTGTTAAATTGGAAATGGTTCTATCATAACTTCCATCTTTATACAGGTCGATCTTAACATTCGCTCCTTGGTCAGTGCCGGTATGCCAAGCGATAGTCTGATTCGTTCCACGCGGCCAGACCTCGCCTCCGCCTGGCAACGTCACCAAGATCGATGGGTCAACTGGGTCTTCCGAAACCACCTCGACGGAAAGGCGATACGTCTGTGTGGTACTCCATCGTCTTTGCCATACTGTCATATAATAAGTATCACTTGAGTCGCAATCCCAGAGCCACGCATCGCCGTCACCGATATAGCTTGAATCGGAGGCGATCGCTTGAGTAACCAGACCTTGGGCGCCACCGGTCAATTGAAAATTCCGGGCATTGCCCGACAGAATAAAGCGGTACTGTGTTCCTCCTGAAAAATGCTTCCCCACAACATCAACATCTTTGTCGGGGTATATCTCATCGACGAAGTAATCATTCGAAACGACAGTTGCATGCCTGACCTGATTCGAAAGGTCGGTTGATGCCGATACATAATAGTTCAAGCTATATGCATCTTCCCATCGAAACCAAGCAGTCACCCAATCAGTCGCAGCGTCCCAGTATAGGTGCCTTTCAGCGACAAATCGGACCTTGACATAGCAATTGTTTCTCGCTGTTGCCTGGTACTGGGTATCGAGCGGTACGTACGCAACAGCGCTATCGGGCCAGCCGTCGTTATTAATATCTCTTCCTGCATTGACACCCAGGTGCCGCAGCATACTCAGTGCAACATTTGACGAAGGTGTGGTGTACACAAGGGTGCCGGTTGGCGAATAACCCTTGCGGATTGTATACGTCTGGGTGGTGTCAGACCATGAGACGTTTGTTTCGTATCGTTGTTCGCCGATCTTCCTGTCAGGCAAGAATGGGATACTTTCAAACACCTGCACATCCCAGTAAACAGTAAACGAGCCAGAGACCACCTTGGTGATATAATCATAGAGCGAAGTGTCAACAGTACCACCATAGAATGCGTACAACGCCAGTTCATCGCTGGTTGCCGGGGGGTAGCTCAGAATTGCCGCCGATGGATTGGTACTTGTGAACGCAAGATTAGCAAGGGTTGAGTCAGTCACTTCATTGATATGTTGCATTCCGATTAGGTGTGCTGTTTCGTGGGCAATAACCGAAACGACGGCACTTGCTGCATGAACTAGAATGCTGTGCGAGGGAATAATTCGTTCCGAGAAGACAAACGCATTATCCGCGGGGTCTTGATTTCCGATGTCCACCTTCTCGGCGATTCCAACGAAATCTTTGCGGTACTCGCTGGCCCACGCACCGTCGCCGCCGATGTAGACGGTTGAGTAGGAGCGGGGAACGTCGGGCCGGTCGAGCGTAAACGTGACTTCGACAGGCGCAAACAGCTCGTTCAGTTGGTCGACCACCGCTCCCATGATGGCGTCTTCTTGTCCTGCCAGTTCACCGGGGGCTTCAAACGGCGGTATGCCGAACGGGCCGAGGGTAACGGGGCCGTTGTAGGTCACGTCTTCTTCGCCGTCGTAGTCCAAATACACGACCTGCCCGCGAAGGTTATCCACGTCGGGATCGACCAGGTACATGCCGTGCAGTTCCGGGGCGACGCTTGCCGACAGGACCCGTCGATCCTCCAAGTGCTCCACCAGGAGCCGGCGCTGAAAGACGCGGCGATCAGGAATGTCGGTCGCCGGACTGCGACGACGCCCGCATCGACGAAGGTTGCTGAAGACATCGTTACGCATCTTTATTCCCCCGTTCGAAGGTTCACGGAAGTCAGCCAGGATTTCCGCCGTCCAGGGCTCGCGACATGGACATGCGAATCTGTATTGTTGTGATCTGCCACCCCCTGTCAACAGGGTTAGTCCGTTGGCTTTCAGAAGAATTGGCCGGCCTCGGACAATTCGCCTTCGGACCATCATGAGGCCGCTCGGAGGCCGGTCGAACGCGAGCTCCAACCCCGAGAAACCGACGACGTTGATTGGCTCGTCCAAATGGTTGTTCTCGACGCGAGCGGAGATCCGTACGTCTTCACCGACGAACGTGTAGTCCGTTAGGCAGGTGACATCGCCCCGGACGTGGCGAACCCGCGCCTGCCGCGGCCCCAAGACGGAGATCGACTTCTCACGCCAAGGTGGGTGTCCACTCGAGCTGAACCGGAGTCCTTGAACCACGGCTCCGCATTGAACACCGCCAGGTCCGGCACTTCCCGTGGCCTGCGGCGGGCGGTACAAAGGGAAACGGGAAGCCGTTTGACTACCGAACAAGGAGACATGCACGATGGACACCCTGGATGCGATTCGCAACCGCCGTAGCATCCGCCAGTACCTCGCCAGGCCCGTGCCCCGGGAGCTGCTTCAGCAGATCCTGACAGCGGCCATGTACGCCCCCAGTGCGTGCAACCAGCAGCCTTGGCAGTTCGTCGTGATCGACGATCGCGAGTTGCTGCGGGAGATTCCCGAGATCAACTCCTACGCCGCAATGGCCGCGGAGGCGCTTGTGGCGATCTTGGTTTGTGGTGACAGCCGCCTGGAGACGGTTCCCGGGTACTAGGTGATCGACTGTTCGGCTGCGGTGCAGAACCTGCTGTTGGCGGCCCACGCGGTCGGCCTGGGGGCCGTGTGGACCGGTGTCTATCCGCAGCAAGATCGCATCTCGTTTCGTGGCTGTGAGTTAGGTCTGGGTCCAGCCATTCAAGATCGAAAATCCTTTGCCAACTGGTCTCGACTTCCTGGCGGTAGGCATCCAAGTGTAGGAGGCAAGGTAGTTGAACATTGCATCCGTGGGCGGCGGCTGGGCGTACCTGGGTTTCAGCACCTCTTCGACCAACTTCCTTGCCTTGGCGTCTAAATCGGTCTTCGTGCTTTCGGGCAGCGGGGCCTTTGCCTTCTTGGGCGTGGAAAGCATCCAACCCATTGGCGGCTTCTTCTTTGCCATCGGTGTTGCTCCAATGTGGCCACGCGAATCGCCACTGCCCGCGAGCGTCGGTCGTTTGGTCATAATCAGGCGGTTATTGATCGTCGTCGCTCACGTGGCCTGCGGCGGCGATCGCTTAAATTGAGTGCGGCGGCGCGACGGGGAAATCGCGACAGACACCACGCGTCGGATCACCGAGGCTCGCTTCGGATCTTTCGAAGGTGATCGAGATTCGCCTTGGCTCGAGCATAATCGGGCGGGGCAAGTTCCACCGCCCGTTGCAACACCTCTTCGGCCTCGTCAAGACGGCCAGCCTGCAGAAGGCTGTAGCCGAAATCGTTCAGGTGCAAGTGGTTCTTCGGTTCCAACTCAACCGCCCGCCGATGCTGCTCGACGGACTCTTCGAACTGTCCGGCTTTCGCGAGGCAATATCCCAGACCGACGCAGTAGACAGCGACGTTCGGATACGCTGAAGCGGCGGCGGCATACAACTGCCCAGCGCGCTCGGCGTCATCCTGATCGATCAAGAAGTCTCCGGCCGTGTCGATGATTTCAGCCAGGTCTTCCGTGTCCGCGGGCAATGTCGTCAGTTGCAGAAAAAGCGTCATCGCCTCGTCGGTGCGGCCGTATTGGTACTCGAACGAGCCCACGGTCAACATCGCTGGAGTATAGTCGGTGTTCTTCACCTCGGGGGACTCGCAACGGTAACCCTCGTCAGCATCATTCCAGCGACGGCCGCACGAGTTCTCCGCGGGCCTGCAATTCGGTGTTCTCGTAAGCACCGTAGAACTCGGAATTGCAGTCCAGCCAGAGGCTGATGCGGTGCCGGTCTTCGGGCGACAGCTTGACGTCGTAGTGACGTTCGTCCAGGTACTTCATCAGTCCCGCCGCGCGGGCGCCGAATTGCCCGGCGATGGTCCGGCTGCCGCCGTGGACGCCCATGTTGATGGAGCCGTTGGTGACGTGGAAGTAGAAGCCGTACTTGTCCGCCAGGCTGGCATAAGACTGTGTCCAACCGTTGGCCGCACCCGGCTTGCCGCTCAAGTCCAACGCTTTCTTCTCCTGGTGGCAGCCGACGCAGTGACGGTCCAGCACGGGTTGCACCAGACGCACATAGTTGAACGGGTTCGATCCGTCGACATCCGGCCGAATCGGGGACGGCGCACGTCGCAGCGCCAGGGGCAGTTGTGGTGAACGGTTGGGCGGATCGTGCTTGCGTTCGTGGCAGCCTTGGCAAACCAGCTGTTCGCCCGGATGAACGTATGTTGCCGAACGCATCGACTGGACGGCCGTCCCGTGCTGGTCGATGGCTTGAAAATAGACGGGCTTGCCGACCGGGGCTTCGAAATACGCGCTGCCATCGGCCTCGACCGGCACGGTGCCCAGCACCGCGCGGGCATTGGTTTGCTGGGCGACGCCGATTCGCGGCACGTTGGGCGGCGCGGTCGCTTTGGGCAGTACCTGGATCACGCGCAAGGCTTCGATTTTGGTGCCCTCGGGCCACGGGAAATCGGCGTCGTAGACGTTCATTACGGCCACGGTCGCGGGACGGTCCAGGTGCTTGTCCTCGGCCGCTTGCGACGTGCCCGAGGGGATGATCGGGGGCCGGGGACGCGGTTGCAAGGGAAAGGGCGTTACGCAGGAAATCTCCGGATCGCGGTACACCAACTCGCGGTTGCCAAAGCGATCGAGCCAATACACCCCGCGGTTCTTGGACGCCGCATCGTACACGCACAGGTAATCGTCTTCGTTCAGCGGCCACGGCGTGCCGTACGCCGAATACTGAGAGACCGGTCGGCCCTCCGCCTCGGGGAACGGCATCTCCGGCGTCAGCCGCGTCAGCTGTGACATGGCTCCGTCGTCCTCGACCCGGGGGTCGATCAGCACCAGCGAGCCGAACTCGTGCCCGTGATGCGCGCCGGTGCTGGCGACGAACTTGTTCGAGTCGGGAATGGCGCGGATGTTCATCTCCATCCACGGCCGGCCTTCGCGGCGCGTCGGATAGTTGCCGTGAAAGCTGCGCGGATCGCGGCCATCGGGATAACTGGTCCAGATATGGTGAGCGACGTTCGTGTCGCGATCCACGTAATCCCAGCGCGTGTAGACCAACATCCCGTCGTTGGTGACGCTGGGATTCCATTCATGCGTCTCGTGAAAGCTCAGACAAATGATATCGCTGCCGTCCGGACGCATCGAAAACAGCGTGTACACGGGACAGTGCCGTCCGCACCGCAGATAGCCGCCGCGGCGTTCGGAGACGAACGCGATCCGACCGTTGGGCAGGAAACAGGGATCGAAATCATTCCAATCGCCGTCCGTCAATTGCACCAAGCCTGTGCCGTCTGCGTTGACCCGGAAAATGTGGAACGAGCATTCCGGCGTCCACTCGTACGCTTCCTTGCCGCGGTACTTGTCCCACGCCGCCGCTTGGCTGTAGGCGAACAGGATCGTGTTGCCATCCCACGAGACCTCGGGGGACAGGAAACTGCCGCCCTCGAGTTTCTGGCCCTGGAGCCGACCGTTTTCGACCACCGAGTTCTCCAGCAGATTGACCAAACGCGGCTGGTCGCCGAAGGGCTTTTCCAGCACGTACAGCCCGCCGCCGGGCTTGGCGTTGCAACCGTAGTACTGGTCGCACATGTGGTACACGCCCACGGAATCGTGCCGCTTGACGAACAGCAGCTGGTTGATGTCGGCCAGCAGCGGATTACAGAACGCAATTCGCCGCTTGACGCTGCGGGCTTGAAGGTACAACTCGCGTCGTGCGGGCTCGGGCACCGTGGCCGCCGCCGCCAGTTCCGTCGCACGCGCGGCAAGCGGTTCCAATTCGGCTACCAGCGGCGACAGTTCCGGCGGGTTCGCTTTCTGCGCCAGTCGCGCCGCCAGCTGTCGGGCCTGTTTGATGACGGTGTGCGTGTGGGCAAGCGAGAAGCCGTTGCCGTCTTGGGCCGCAGGAGCCGTGCTGCGCGGGGCCAGTGGCTGGTAGCCCAGACGCTGGAAATCCGCGTCGCTCAGGGTTCCGGTGCTGGAGTAGCGGCTGACGCTGATCTGGTTAGCCGGCTTGTTCAGGGCCACGTTCACGGCCGGGTTGTCGGCCGCGTAGACTTCGATCTCGTCCAATGCGAACGAACAGCGTCCGGGAACCCGCAGCCGCACGACGCGGGCCGTCACTTCGCGATCGGCGAAACGCACCTCGAGCGGTTTGCCCACCACGCCGCCGTAGGGCTTGCCGTCGTGTTGGTAGACCGGTGTGAACTGGCCCTTGTCAGCCACGCACTCTTCGCACGTCACCAGGATCTGCAGATTCCCGGTGCGGCCTTCGCGCGCATCGCAGCGGTTGTAGACCAGCACACGATCCAGGCGGTAGACGGCGCCCAAATCGACCTGCCACCAGGGGTCCGTCTCGCCGCTGGCGACGTGAAAGCCCCACAGGCCGTTCTTGACGCCGTCGCAACCACCCGCCGCGTCCTCGATGGTCGTCACCACCGAGGCGGCCGCGGGAACAGCGGCCTGCTGCGCCCCGAAACGGCGGTCGCTGTCGATCCAGTCGGCCTCGACCAGCGTTCGGACATCCGTCGCCACGTCGGTTCCTGGCGACGGTTTGCTCTCCGTGCGATCGGCGCGGTTGTCGCCCCGGACCGTTCCGGACAACAGCAGAACGATCGAACCGGCCAGCAACAGGCAGGATCGGCTCGTGGTACGGCGATTGTGTGACATGACGCAACTCCTGGGAAAACGAGGCGCGGCGGGCAGGGGCACAACGGGCTACATTCTACATTCCGGAACAGCGGGCGGGTATCTTGTCCGCAAGAAAATCAGTTGGCACGATCGGGAGGTGCTTCCAGTGATCGTAGGCGTCGCTGTGCTCGCTGGCGGTGTAGCGGTGACACGAATCGTCTCCCTTTCCGCCGGCATCGGCGTGACCAGACGCTCTGGACTCGAGTCGAAAACACGAGTCACTTTCCTCGAACTGCGCGACAGCGATACTCGGATCCCCTCTTCTCGATGCTAACCAGGAACGTCCAAACGCCACCTACATGAGGATGCCGATCCGATCTAGGTCCCCACAAGACATAGCCGTTATTTGGGTTCAGGCTGTTGCGCGCGAGCACTCTTTCCACACTGTCTGTCGGATAGTCGGATCTGTATTCGACAGGTGTCATTCTGGACGTGTCACAGCCGGCGCGATCCAAACACCGCCTCGTCAGTTCAACTGCAATATCTTCGGTGAGCGGCCTTTCGTCGTGGAAGCGATACTCACGAGAGAAGACATTATTCAAACCGTAACTATTCACGCGTAGGAGCAGCCACCCGGCGACAATCAAGCCCAAGAACGCCATAACATAAATCACGTACTGCGCCTTGTTCAGGATCATTGGCCTTACCCTCAGCACGAACGAGTTAGGAAATATCTGCCCATTCCCAGCAGTGTTTCTATCCAGGCAATCCCCTCTCTGCCCGCCCTTCTCCCTGCGCTCGCCTGTCCGGGCAGCGAAACAACTCGACCTGCCCTCGTTCGGCCAGCCGACTTCGCGCCCACCAAGTTACCGCACACGCGCTGGCCGCGCCGAGGCAGACCAGTTGGGCCAGCGTCAGGTTCCCAACCAGCAACGCGCTGTCGGCCCGAAACCATTCGCCGATGAAGCGGACCGCACAGTAACCCAGCCCGAACAGCAGGAACGATTCCCCCCAGCGGCGCAGCCGTTTGTCAGCCACCCACAGCAGCCCCCATAACATCAGCGTGGCCGCCGCTTCGTACAGCGGAACCGGATGTACCGGCAGCGAGCGATCCGCCGACGGCGGCAACAGGCATGCGGTCAGATGCTGATAGTAAGCCGGGCTGCCTGCCGGATAACGGACGCTCAGCGGCCAGTCGCTGCCGCACAGGGCCGGGAACGTCTGGACTTGACGCCGCCAAGCCGGGTCGTCGACCGCGGCGGCGAGACGTTCCGGGGAGGCACAGATATCGCCCCAGCAGCAGCCGCCGAAGAAACAGCCGACGCGCAACAGGGCAATTCCGGCTGGCAGCGAAAACGCAAAGGTGTCCCCCAGGCGGCCCAGCGGCAGTCGCGTCGCCAGCGCATAAACGATCACCAGCGCGACGGCTGCGAACAGTCCGCCGAACAACACACGGTCGTTCGCCGCTCCGTCCGCCAGGAATTGCGATGTGCGGCCGCCCAGCCGCGAGCCCAGGGCGGTGGCGATCAGCAGCAGGGGCAACAGCCCGTCGATGTGCCACACGGCGATCCCGATCCTGCGGGCCCGCCGCCGCGCCAGCCACCACCCCAACGCCCAAGCCGCTACGAGCAGGGCGCCATAGGCGTGGACGTGAGGCCACCAAGTCGCACTCGGCGTCATCACCATTCCAAGCATCCCGCCGGCCGGAACGCTTCGAGGACCGACTTGACCAGCGCCTTGTCGTCCACCTTCGTCAACACGACGGCTTCGCCCCCGTACAGCGACTCGGAGTTGATGCTTTGGGCGATCGCCGCCTCGAGTGCTTGGCTGCTGTTTGCGCTTTTGACGGGTTCCTGGTCCCCGTTCACGAAATGCAATCGCAGGGTTCCATCTACCAAACCGATCTTCCCGACCAGGTACGGCGGTTTTTCGCCCGCGCCCGCGAAATGCTCGCAGTTCAACGGCTCCATCGTCAGGAACGTCGCGCCGCCGATCGCCGTCAGCCAGCCTTTACAGTTCATCCGCTGCGTCGGTGTCACACGGTCGCCGTCGCTGCGGTAACTGAAGATGTTGATGAAATACGTGCGGGCGTCGTAGGGCCGAAAGAACAGCAACGAGCGTTCGCCGTCGGCGTCCTTCATCGACCACACCCCGGCGTAGGCCGGATCCACCTTGCTCTGTTCCGGATCGCCCACCGGATGCCGGACGCAGGCGGTGAGCCCCAAGATGACGACGATCAGCGGAGCGACGGTGACCAACGCCACCAGGGGACTCCACGCTTTCAACCACTGGACAAGCTGCGTGCGTTTCATAGCGGGCTCCTTCGGAAAAGCATGCCTCTCGGGCCAAGTCGCCGGCGAGCACGATGCCGAGCCGGCGGCACGGTCATTATAGCATTTCATTTCCAAGAACCCATCGTCGCATCATGTTCTGAAACCTTCTGGGGCGGCGCCGTCGACAAAGTACACGTCGCGATCCGGACGGCTGCCGGGGGTGTGAATATCGAGTAAGTCGAGCGGTTCATCGCCGGTCACAAAACCGTGCCTCGTGCCAGGGGGCAGGCGGAGAAAGTCGCCGGGAGCCAGTGGGTATTCGCGGCCGTCAAGGATCGCCACACCGTGACCGGACAACACGTAGTAGTACTCCTCGGCCACGCGATGGTAACTGATGCTGGTCCGCTCGTGCGCGGCAATGCGGACTCGGTACGCCGTGCCGGCGGCTTCCTCGTCGGCGTCGATCAGCGATTCCAGGATGTACGGTCCCAGCTGCTGTGTGCGGGCTGGATCGCCGCTGTGTCGGTGGATCAGTTTCAAGCGTCTTGCTCCTTAGTCGATTCCAGAAGAGGGCTCAGACGTCCAAAATTCAATTTGCCGGGCAAACCGTCTGCAATATAGTCAAGTCGATATCCGGCAAAATTGAATTCTGGACATCTGAGCCTGGCTCGCTAACGCGCTGCCGACCGTAGCCGGATCCTCGCATAGCCGATGGCGTTCCCGCTGCCGGCGCGGACGCCCAGCAAGTCCAGCACGTCGGACGGCGCCGAACCGCCGCGGACGGTGGCGGTAAAGAACGACGTAAACGGTTGGTCCAGCGGTACCCGGACCGGTTGGCCCGCCGTGCCATCGGCCAGGATCTCGAACAGCCGGTTCTCCGCCACCGCTCGGCCCTCGGTATCCGCCCCGCTGACGTAACAGATCACCCACAGACGCAGATCGGGCGTCAGCTGGAACCGGGCCGCCGCGGCAGTCAAGCTCGCGCCGCCTTCCTCGGCCAGGATCAAAGACCGTCGCATAACGATTTGCCCGTCTCGGACCACGGCATAGTTCAATGCCTGGGACTGCCGAGCGTCGGGAAAGAATTTCTCGCGCAGCCGCGTGTCGATCGCCCGCTCGGTCCACAACACATGCACTCCGCCGTCCGGAGCTGCCCACAGATCGCTGGGAAAAATCCAGCCGCCCGTCTCTTCGCGGCTGGCGATCTCGATCCAATCGTGGAACTTGCCCTGGGTGATGTCCTCCGTCCAGGTGAAAAACAGTCGCCGAAAATCGTAGTCCCAATCCCGGCCGGTCAGTTCCTTCTTGTACGCGCGCCACGGCGACTTGGGCTCGATGATATCGCTGACGCCGCAGAAGTAGACCGCCCGGTCGCGGAGCATGACGTTGGGATAGCACAGGCGAATCGGCTGGGGTTTCTCATAGTCCGCGCCCCAGGGCCAAGTCAGTTTCCCTTGCGCGGGCCATTGGCCGCCCGCATCGCGAAAAGCCCATTCGGCGTGCGTGTAGCCGATGTTCTGCAGCAGGATCAATTCGCCGCGCGGGCCGTCGGCCGCAAAGCTGCGGTACGAGTGCTCGCTGAACGGCGGCTCGCCCTCCCATTGCGGAAGCAGTGTCTGATACGGCTGCCTGACGTGCGCGGCATCAAACTGCAGGATTTCCGGCCTCGCCGCACCGCCGTACTGATCGGCCGCTGTCAGCGTGGGATTGGCCGACAGAAACAACGTGCCCGCGGGGGGGAAACCCACGATCGGACACGGCTCGCGGGTTCGCCCCGTGGGGTCGGCTTGCTGCAATTCCCACCCGCCGTCGCGGCGCTGAAACAACAGCCAGCGGCAATTGTTCAGCGGCTTGTGCTGGGCGAGCGTCTCCAAACCGCTGGCGAACACCCGCTCGCCGATCCGCACCAGGCACGTCGAACCACCACACCACATCGGCCCGGCGCCGTTGTCGGCCGGTTCGTAGCGATAAACGTCTTCCTCGGCCTCGACGATTACTGTCGGCGGGCCTTCCTCCCCGTGGCCGGCGGCGGGAACGAGACAGAGTGTGCCTAGGATCGCCAGTCGCAAAACTCTGGTCATTATCAAGTGCTCCTTACGGCTCAAGGGATGCCATGCGTTGTGACAAACCTGTCAGCCTTGACCATACGTTCGATCATCCAGTTCTCGATGCTTCCCTCGCAGACGCGATCGTCGGTCTGATTGCTCATGACACTGCCTTGGACATCCATTCGCTGCGGTCGCACGCCCAACGCACCAGTTTGGGTTGGGCAGTCAGACGGTTCATCGAACCCTCGCGGCAATCACGCTTCCTCTCCCGGTCGTGCCTGGGCAAACAGCGCCGCGAGAAGGTTCAGCTTCTCGGAAACTTCCTCAGGAATCCTGTGCGGATCCACGAATTCCACCAGTCGATACAATTCGCCCTTGCGCAGCAGCATCGCATGGCCCAGCAGTTCGGCGAGGCGGCGGAAAAACTCCTCGGCAAAGTCGCTGAGCTTGCAGCGTTCGGTTCTCGCCTCCCACAGCAGCAGCGCCGCGTCCGCAGGCAGCGACTGCCAAGTCGCAAAATCGTGGGCACGACCGGCGAAGACGCGTTCGAGGATCAGCGCGTCGAGGACCTCGTTCGTCTCGCTCCGAAACTGGCCAAACAGCGGCATATCCCGGTACTGCCGGGCGACGAAAGCCCGCAGGACTTCGGGCGTGATAAAGTAGTTTTCGCCTTCGTAACGCTTCCAATAAACGATCCGCAGCCCGCCCTCGTCCGAGTCCTTCCGCCCTTGGCCGTCATTGTCCAGGATGGCCAGTCCGGCCAAGTTGGGGACCATGTCGCGAATGGCGAAGAAGTGCTTCTTCGGTGTCACGCCGAAGCCGCCTTCGACGCGTTCCAGTTGGGCGTCCAGATCGGGGTCAGGATAGTTATCCTGGACATAGAAGGCGTTTGCCCGTTCGTCCCACACGGCCGCCACCTGATGGCCGAGCCGTCTGGCCAGCGCCCGCAGGATCTCGAGATCGGTGCCGCCCTCCAGGTACAGCACGTAGCCTCGCTGCCGCGCGCGGACATAGTGTTCGGCCCCGTAGTGCTTCAGGGCATTCTTAATCTCCGTCTTGGCCGCCAGATTATCCGCCTGGCCTGCCAGCAGGAGCGTGAGGTTGTGGTCGAGCGATTCCGCCAGGATCACCTCCGAGTGCGTGACCAGAACCACCTGCGACTCGTTCTCGGCGGCGATCTCGCGAAGCAGCACATAAACCTGTTTCTGACGCAGGATCTCGAGATGCGCATCCGGCTCGTCGATCAACAGCACGCTGCGGCGATGCGAGTACAGATAGGCGAAGATCAGCAGCATCTGCTGGAACCCGCGCCCGGCCAGAGCGACGTCCAGCGGCTCCCTGACTTGAGCCTGCCGATAGAACAAGTCGATGCTACCGCGAACCGTCTCTGTGGGATTCCCCAAGTCGACATTGAACAACCGCTGCATCAGTCTGGCAATCCGCTTCCAGTCCTCGGGCGCCTGTTTGAAGACGAGCAGACACAAGTTGCGCAGCACCTGCGCCGTCTGCCCCTGTCCCAACAAGACGTCGATCCGCCCGGGCTGGAGAATCGGCTCGTCGGTCTCCAGGCCCGACATGGGGTAGAGCAGCTCCACATTCAGCCTGGCTGCCGTCTCGATCAGTTCCGGTTTCGCGAGCGTGGCCTCGTCCGGCGTGCAGTAGATCAACTCGTCGCCCTGGTTGCGGAACCGCATCGTGACGGGTTCGACCTTGTTCTCGTGCAGCACCCCCAGCGTAATCTGCAGTCGGATCTCCGAGTTGCCGGTGCGCACGGTCGTGTTGTGCCAGAAATAGCGGGTACGCTGAACGGGCACGGCGACGATGTTCAGACGGTTGAGCGATGTCGAGGTGCGCTCTTTGGGCGGCGCCCGGCCCTTGCTGTCGTGCCACGTCCGGATTGCCTGCGACCACAGTGCAATGGCCTGGATGGCGGTGGTCTTGCCGCAGTTGTTCGGGCCGATCAGCACCGCCGGATGATCCAACTCGATCCGCTGCCGGTCGCCAAAGCGTTTGAAGTTCTCAATCTCGAGGTAGTGAAGCAATCTCACGCGGCATCCTCCCGGAACGCTAATGCCTCCCGCACGTCGATTCTGACGGTCACGGTGGCCGTCACGCACCGCAGCACGGTCTCGGTCACGGTGTTCATCTTGTTCTTGCGGCCCGCGGTTCGACGTAGCGTAGCCGCCACGACATCGAATTGCAAGGCAGCGCTGCATCCGACACTTCAAGGCGGGCTCTGGCTTGACGGCGGCGTGTCAAACCTTATTCTGAACTTCCATCAAGTTCCGAAAACCGGTTCTCTTGCGTATCGGACATTATCCCATGTCTTCAACTTGCCTGTCCCCGTCGCGTCTGCCGCTACGAATTGTCTGGCCGTCATTGGTCCGCTCGATGTGTTTGCTGATTGCGACCCTGCCGAGTCTGGCCGCTCGAGCGGAACGGGTCACGATGTCGCTGGACGGCTCGTGGGAGATCGAGGATACTTTGTCTGCCACCGAGATCCCGTCCCAATTCACGCACACGGGCCCGGTTCCCGGGCTGACGAACCTGGCGGTGCCGACGTTTGACAAGGTGGATGGATTCTTGAGCCGCGAGCAGCTGGCCAACCGCATTCGCTGGAAGCTGTCGCCGCCCGAATGGCTGCAGGAACACTGGCAGGGCAAGGTCGAGCAGGATCGCAACTATTTCTGGTATCGCAAGACCTTCCGAGCGCCGGCGGCGCGAGCGGTCGCGGTGCTGAAGATCAACAAGGCCCAATTCGGGACTGCGGTCTGGCTGAACGGCAAGAAGATCGGCGAGTATGCCGGCTGCTTTTCGGCCGGCTATTTCCCCTTGGACCAGGCCCTCCGCTGGAACGAGGACAACACGCTGGTCGTCCGCATCGGCGCGCATCCCGCCGTATTGCCCGACACATACCCTACCGGTTCGGATTTCGAAAAGATCAAGTGGACGCCGGGCATCTATGACAGCGTCTCCTTGATCTTCTGCGACAATCCCTACATCCAGTCGATCCAGGTTGCCCCGCGGTTGGCCTCGTCCGAAATCGTCGTCCAAACGGTGGTCGAGAACCGCGGCGCCGAAACGGAGTTCGAATTGCGGCACTTGGTAAAGACTTGGAAAGGCAAGCACCCGGTCGGCGACGCGGCCACGGACAAAATCCGCCTGCAAGCCGGCGAAACCCGCACGCTGCTGCACACGATTCCGATCCCCGACGCCCAGCTGTGGTCGCCCGAGAGTCCGTTTCTGTACGTGCTGGAATCCAGTACTTCGGGCGACAGCAGCAGCACGCGGTTCGGGATGCGAGAATTTCGTTTCGACGGCCCGACACGCCGCGCCTATTTGAACGGCCAGGTGTACTATCTGCGCGGTTCGAACATTACCTTGCACCGCTTCTTCGAAGATCCGGCTTGCCGCGATCTGCCGTGGAACGAGGCCTGGGTCCGCAAGCTGCTGGGCGACTTGCCCCAGCGGATGCACTGGAACTATTTCCGTTTCTGTATCGGCCCGGTGCCCGACCGCTGGCTGGACATCTGTGACGAAGTGGGATTGTTGATCCAAAACGAGTTCTTCGTCTGGACGGGCGGGCCCGGTTGGTATCAGGGCTATTCGCGGACGCATGACGCCGACGAGATGATCCGCCAGTACCGCGACTGGATGCGCGACAATTGGAACCATCCCAGCGTGGTCGTCTGGGATGCGAACAATGAAACCAAGGACGCAGTGTTCGGCGAGCAGATCATCCCGGCGGTGCGGCCGTTGGATCTGTCTCAGCGCCCGTGGGAGAACAGCTACAATCCGCCCGCGGGAGATATCGATCCGGTCGAGCATCATCCGTACCTGATGATCGGCGGATACTTCGGCGAATTGAAGTTCAAGATGAGCGATTTGGAAACGCTGGACAGCCGGCCGCGGCCTGGGCAACTGCCGTCGGACCGGCACGCACCAATCATCAACGAGTACGGTTGGCTGTGGCTGAACCGCGACGGTTCGCCCACGCGGTTGACCGAGCGGGTGTATTCCCAGTTGATGGGCGACGACACCACGGCTCGAGAGCGTTTGGACATGTGGGCCTACCTGATGGCCGCCAAGACCGAATTCTGGCGGGCTCATCGCCAGTACGCCGGCATCATCCATTTCGTGTACCTCACCTGCAGCTATCCGGGCGTGTACACGTCAGACCATTTCGCGGACGTTACGGGCCTGGAATTGGATCCGGCCTTTGCGGACTACGTCGGCGAGTCGTTCAAGCCGCTGGGCGTGTACCTCAACTTCTTCCAGCCCACGCTTGCGCCCGGCGCGAGCCGCACGTTCAAAATCATGCTGGTCAACGATCGGCCGGAAGCAGCCTCCGGGACGTTGCGGCTGGCGCTGGAGACCAAGGCAGGCCAGATGGTCGCCGAAGCGGAAACACCGTTCGAACTGCAGCCGTTGGGTGACGCGGCTTACGAATTGACGCTGGCCGTTCCGAACGGCGCCGCGGGGCCGTGTGTGCTGAAAGCTGCGGCGTGCCCTGAAGGGACGCAGGAACGGACGGTCTGCCGACGCTGGGTCGTGGTGGATCGTTAGGCTCGGGTTGGGGGGGGGCTCAGACGTACAGAATTCAATTTTCGCGGTCCAGCCTCTCAGCGCATGGAAAACGTTTCCCCGCGAAAATTGAATTCTGTACGTCTGAGCCTGGGAGCTGGCGACAATCCACTTGGTTGCCGTGCGGTTTTCGGCGATAATGGTTCGTCGTCGCGCTCGTTTTTCAAACGCAGGAGAAATGTCATGAGCAAGACCAACGTCAACCGCCGCAAGTTCCTAGCCTCGACGGCCGCCGGATTGGCTCTGCCCACCGTCGCCGCTGCCCGTGCCGCAGCCGCCGAGGAATCCAATGGGCTGCAACCCATCGGCCAAGCCAAGGGCATCCATCCGGGCCGCGTGGTTTGGGCTCATGATCCGCGTGTGACCGCTTGGAAAGGCCCCGAGGACGGCCACTGGTGGCAAGGCGACTGCGTCCGGCAGGATCGCGTCGATGCGATGATGGCCCGCGCCGTCTGCGAACTGACCGGTACATCCACGGTAGGGCAGGCCTGGGACAAGTTGTTCCGCCACCTGAACCAGACCCGCGGCAAAGGCGATGTGGGCTACGTGGCTGGCGAGAAGATCGCGATCAAGCCGAATTGGGTCGGCCTGATCTATCGCGAGGGCAACGTCAACGCGGAGACCTGCACGTTCCTCCGGCGGCACGACTATATGAACACGGCGCCCCAGATGGTCATCGCGCTCCTGCGCCAGTTGACCGGCGCCGGCGTGCCGCCTGCGGACATCACCGTCTGTGACACGCTGGCCTATCTGGTCAACGAATTCCACGACCTGCTGCAGTGTGCCGTACCCGGCGTGCGGTACGAGGACTACGGGGGCGCGGACGGACGCGTCAAGGTCAGCAGCAGCGAGGTGCCCTTGTACTGGAGTTGCCGCCCGCAGGCCGACGACCAGGATCTGCTGCCCACGTGTTTTGCGGCAGCGGATTACCTGGTCAACTTTGCGAATCTGAAAGCGCACATGGGTTCGGGCGTGACGCTGTGCGCCAAGAACCATTACGGTTCGCTGGTCCGCTGGCCGGTGCAGAAAGGCTACTACGACATGCATCCGGGTGGTTTTTCCAAGCAGGCCGGCATCTACCGGCCGCTGGTAGACTTGATGGGCCACGCGCACCTGGGCGGCAAGACGGTGCTGTATTTGATCGACGGGCTATTCTCCGGGCTCCATCCGCGAGACCCCGTGCCGCAGCGGATGACGACACCGCCGTTTGACGGCCATTGGGCGTGCAGCTTGTTCGCCTCGCAAGATCCCGTCGCCATCGACTCGGTGGGCCTCGACTTTCTCCAAGCCGAGTGGACCGATTTCCCGCGGCAAGGCGGCGTGGACGATTACCTGCGCGAGGCCGCGCTGGCCCACGACCCGCCTTCCGGCACGTTCTATGACCCGAATCACGCCACCGCGACCAGTCGCCTGGCCAGCCTTGGCGTTCACGAGCACTGGAACAACGCGCGGGACAAGCAATACTCCCGCAATCTCGGCTTGGCCGAGGGCATCGAACTGGTCGCCGTCCGCACGACGTAATCTCCACCGCGCGTCCGAACCAGCTGGCACTTGAGGCCTCGTTAAGAAAGACTCCCGTCCCCATCGAATCCTCGGTTCAGGAGCCAGTCCTTCATGGCCTAGCATTTTCGCAAAATAAAGACCGTGTCCGAAATCTCGTCGTTCAGTTGCAGCGGATGCTCGATTTCGTACCAGAAATCGTACACATCCAACAACTCGAACGCGGGGACTTGCGCCAGCAGGCGGCGAATCTGGCGAGCGGCGTACAGGCGCAAGGGAAACTCGTCGCGGAGTCGAAGTTGTGTCTCGCCGCGACGCACCAGCAGGCTGATACGGATCGTTTCCAGGCGGCGGCGGCGGTCGCTGCTGACGACGCGCAAGGTGACCGTGACGTGCGTGCCGCCTTGCCGTTCGGTCCAGCGTTCGGTGCATTCCTCGGAGGCGTCCGGCGGCAACAGATGAAAGCCCAGGATGTAGATCCCGCCCGGCCGCAGATGGTCGGCGACGCATTGCAAGTGGCGGCGAGCGTCCTGTTCGGTCAGCAAGTGGCGAAAGCTGTCGAACGTGTTGTACGCGGCATCCACGGGACGAGGCAGCGCAAAGTCCGCCATGTCGGCTTGGAACACGCTGGCCTCGAGTTTGCGGCGAGCCAACCGCCGACGCAGATAAGCCAGTGCCGGTTTGCTCAAGTCGAATCCCGTCAGGGTATAGCCCCGCGCCGCCAATTCGGCGACCAGACGGCCCGTGCCGCAAGCCGGCTCCAGCAGTCGCCGCACGGGAAATTCGCAGTATTTCCGGCAGGCGGCCTCGACAAAGTCTGCTTCCGGCCGCGTCTCGGAACGAAAGGCGATATCGTAATACTGCGGCGCGTCATACCAACTGGATTGGATGACACCCGAGCGCGAAGACTGCCGACTTTGTTTCACGTTTCAGAGATCCTATTCCTGCTCGACGGGTTGCGGCTGCGGCTGAGTCGCGGGTGCCGCCCGTCCTGCCGCTACGGGCGGTTGCGAGGGCATGGGGTCCGGATTCTCGGGAATCTCGACTGTATTGCCTCCGCTGCCACAGCCGGCCGTGTGGACGATCACGAGAAACGCCAACAAGATACCCCAAAACACCTGTTTCATGTGGATCTCTTCCTTGCCCTGCGTTCACTGCGGCGTTTCGCCGTCTCCCATGCCGCCCAAATACTTCATCATATCGTCGTCGATGGTTGTCGCCAGCGGGCGGACGGACCCGTCGCAATAGCAAAACTGGACGACCCCCGGATGCCGGCTGCTGAACCGGTGGTAATCCGTATCACTCAGGCCCCAGGCCGTCGGCAGCGCGCCGCTGCCCATCCAGCTGTGAGCGTACTCGCGGCGGTTCCCGTACTGGCCGCCCAGGGCCTCGCCGAACATCAACGTGTGGCTGGTCCCGTCGGTGACATCGCCCAGTCCCTTTTTCGAGCGGTTATACATCGGTCCCCGGAAGAAATCCCAGTAAGCATTCTCCGTCAACCCCATGCCGCCCGCGCTGGCGACGTAATTGGTGCGGCCGATATTCTGCCCGCCGCCGGCGAGCGACATGTACAGCCCCGTCAGCCACACGGAACCGGGCGGCGTCTTCGTATTGTCCTTATCCCACCAGGTGTGCAACCCCACAAAGGTCCCCGTGACGTTCGCATACGGATCGTCCGAAGGACAGAGAAACAGGCCCAGTTTCGCTTGGGAGATGGCCCACGTCGAGGCATCCGTCCACCAAGCGCCTCGGATCTTGTCCACGTCCAGGTCCACCTCGATCCGATCCCGGACCGATTCTTGTTCCAGATAAGGCAGCAAGTAGGGCAAAACCCCCACGAACTGGTCGCCCACCGGGGGCACCTCGATGGACGGCCAGGGCCCCAAGTATCCGGGCGGAAAACGCTTGGCGGCGGAATGGAAATTGTGTGCCGCCAAGCCGATTTGCCGCAGATTGTTCGTGCATTGTGCACGCCGCGCCGCCTCGCGGGCACTCTGCACGGCCGGCAGCAGCAACGCCACCAGGATCCCGATGATGCCAATCACTACCAGCAACTCGACGAGGGTGAACCCCCGCCGTTGCGAGAAAGCCGAAGTTGGATGCGACAGGGACGCCATGCGCTGAATCCGCGGGAACGTTGAACAACCAGATATGTTATCGTCGCCGGTCCGTGGTGACAAGTCAACCGAGAGGTCACAACCGAGAGGTCACAACCGAGAGGGCGAAAAGCGAGTAGAATGGCGTCGATCATTCGTCCTGCACCGAGTCTTAAGGAGAATACGATGAACCATCGAACGTGCCGATTCCTGACGCTTCTCATGGCCAACCTCCTGCTGATCGCAAATGCCGAAGGCGTTCGCGGGGCCTCCCCACCCCCCCTTCGTCCCTGCGTTATCTTCGACACGGACATGGGCTCCGACTGCGACGACGCCGGGGCGCTGGCCGTCTTGCACGCCCTGGCGGACGCCGGCGAGTTGCATGTACTGGGCGTCATCTTCAGCAGTGGGAAGAACCGATATGGCGTCGGAACGTGTGACGCGATCAACACGTACTACGGTCGGGGAGATCTTCCGCTGGGGCAGTACCAAGGGAACGACGTGGGCGATCCGACGGATTCGTACACCAAACGCATCGCCACCGACACCAGACTGTTCGGACATGATGTCGTCGACAAAGCTCCGGATCTTGTCGCCGTCTACCGATCGCTTCTGGAATCGCAGCCGGATCATCGAGTGACGATCTGCACGGTCGGACATCCCCACGGACTGGTTCACTTGCTGCGTGATCCGCGGGGAGCAGCGTTGGTGCGGGCCAAGGTGGAACGTTGGGTCGCCATGGGGATGGGGGGCTGGAACTTTCAAGCCATGGGAATGTCGGACTACTGCCAGGAACTGCTGGACAAGTGGCCCATGCCGTTCTATATCTCGCCCAGCGGCCAAGCGATCAAGACTGGGCACCGGTTGCTTCCCCAGACACCGGAGTCGAACCCGGTTCGCGAGGCCTATCGGCTGTGGGGAAGCGGGACGGCGATTACGGAAGGCCGGTCCAGTTGGGATCAGGTTGCCGTGCTGTTCGTGGCCCGGCCCGAGCTGTTCGAAGTGGAATCGACTGGACGCGTGGAGCGTCTGGCGGACGGGAAGGTTGTCTGGGACAAAAAGGTGAATCATCCGGATCACCACCTGGTGATGCCCAAACCTACGGTCGAGGAGATGGCCGAAATCATCGAGGAGTTGATGGCCAGGGAACCGACGCGGGGTCGGTAGAACGGGCACGGGATCGATGGGTCGGGACGCGTGAAGGGCTCTACCGGCACTGTGGACGGTGGCCCACCGGGCTCCGGCGATGTTCCGCCTGATCGTTTTTGCCTGGCGGGCAATCTGGTCGTTGGTGAGTGCAGTTCACCTGGAAATCTTGTATCCTTGGCGCTGCGGACGGCGGAGCAGGCCATTCGCTTCGCCGCCACACCGACCAACCCTGACAGGAGACACGCGATGAGTGCGCAACACCCCTTTCAACATCCTTGCCCTTTAAGCCGGGCCCCGCACACGATGGCGTTTGCCTTGGCGTTTACCTTGGCGTTGGCCGCGTGGACGTGGTTAAACGCGGCGACGCTTCCGGGGGCGGACTTTTTTGTGGCCACCGACGGGAACGACGCTCATCCAGGCTCCGAAGCTCAGCCCTTTGCCACGCTCCAGCGGGCGCGGGATGCCGTACGACAATGGCGCACGGCGCCGGACGCGAGCGGTCCGGTGACGGTCCATCTGCGCGGCGGCGTCTACGAATTGAATCGACCGCTGGCCTTGACCGTCGAGGATTCGGGAACCAAGGACGCACCGGTCGTCTGGCGGAACTATGCGTCCGAACGGGTCGCGCTGTCCGGCGGACGCCGCATCGGGAATTGGGGACGGGTGACGGATCAGGACCTGCTCGAGCGCTTGCCCGCAGCGGCTCGCGAACACGTCTTCCAGGCCGACGTCAAGGCCGCCGGGGTCGCGGATTTCGGCGAGGTCGCCACGGCCGAGACACGGATCGAACTGTTCTGCAACGGCCGGCCGATGACGCTCGCCCGCTGGCCCAACGACGGGTTCGCTCGAGTCGCCGAGGTGACGGGCGGCAAGCCGATCAAGGTCCACGGAATCACGGGAGACGCCATCGGCAAGTTCGTCTACGACGACGAGCAGCCGGCGCGGTGGGCTGCCGAGCCGGACGTGTGGCTGTCGGGATATTGGTTTTGGGACTGGTCCGACGGACGGCAACGCATCCAAGCGATCGACCCGGCCACACGCACGATTGAACTCGAACCGCCGCATCACAACTACGGCTACCGGAAGGGCCAGCGGTACTTTGCCTTCAACGTGCTCGCCGAACTCGATTCGCCGGGCGAATGGTATTTGGACCGCCAGCGCGGCGTGCTGTATTTTTGGCCGCCGGAAGACGGCTTGAACGAGGCGGCTCTGTCGGTGCTGCCCACGTTGATTACCGTCGAGAATGCCTCCTGGATTACCGTTCGCGGCCTGCTGCTGGAAAACACGCGGGCGACGGCGGTCACGATTGGCGGGGGCCAGGGGGTGCGCATCGGCGGCTGCCTGATCCGCAATGCCGGCGGCGGAGGCGTGGCCATCCGTGGCGGCGTGAATCATGGCGTGATCGGCTGCGACATCACGCAAACCGGCGAAGGCGGCATCTCACTCAACGGCGGCGATCGCGCGACGTTGACCCCGGCGGAACACTTTGCCGAGAACAATCACATCCATCATTACGCCCGCCTGCAGCGCACGTACCGCCCGGCCGTCGGGCTCAGCGGCGTCGGCAACCGGGTCTCGCACAATCTGATCCACGACGCTCCGCACACCGCCATCCTGTTGGGCGGCAACGAGCACTTGATCGAGTTCAACGAGATTCACCACGTTTGCCAGGAGACGGGGGATGTCGGGGCCTTTTACATGGGCCGCGACTGGACCATGCGCGGCAATCGGATCCGGCACAATTACTTTCACGAGCTGAGCGGGCCGGGACTGCACGGGGCGATGGCCGTGTATCTGGACGACGCCGCCAGCGGCACCACGGTCTTTGGCAACGTGTTCTATCGCGCTTCCCGTGCCGCCTTTATCGGAGGCGGGCGAGACAATGTCGTCGAGAACAATGTGTTCGTCGAATGCCAGCCGTCGGTGCATGTGGATGCCCGAGGACTGGGCTGGATGCACGCGACCGTCGCGCCCGGCGGAACCATGCCCCAGCGGCTGGCCGCGGTGCCCTACCAGAGTCCGCTGTGGAGCACCCGCTATCCCGAGCTGGCCCGCATCCTGGATGAAAACCCGCCGGCGCCTCGCGGCAATCGCGTCGTGCGCAACATCAGCGTCGGGGGCACCTGGCTGAACCTCGAGAAAGCAGCCGAGCCGGGCGTGGTGTTCGAGGCCAATCTGATCGATAAAGATCCCCGTTTCGCAGATGCCGATTCGCGGAATTTCCAGCTCCGCCCCGACTCGCCCGCCTGGGAACTGGGCTTCCAGAAAATCCCCGTCGAGCAGATCGGTTTGCGTCAGGACGAGTGGCGCGACGCGAGACCGGCACCCTGAACGGTGAAGGCATACCGTTTGGTGGGTTCCGGGCGCCGACCGGAACCTGGAAGAGCACGGACCGTGGCGAGCCGGCAGCACGGATCGAGCCGCGTTCGGCGCACGCGGCCCACGGGAGGGCCAATCATGAACCAACTCGCTCGAATCCTGAACGCGATCGCCGTGGTGCTGATGTGCCAAACGGCGACCGCCGTCGACTTGTTCGTGTCGCCCGCAGGCAACGACGCTTGGACGGGCAGCCTGGCGGCGCCGAACGAGGCGCGGACCGATGGCCCGCTGGCTTCGCTGGCCGGCGCGCGGGATGCGATTCGCAATCTTAAGCTGTCCGGGCCGCTGCAACAGCCGGTTCTCGTGCGGGTCGCAAGCGGCCGTTATGCCGTCACCGAGCCGCTGGTCTTCGAACCTCAGGATTCCGGCACCGAGCAGGCGCCGATTACCTACCAAGGCGAACCGGGCGCCCGGCCCATCCTGTCCGGCGGTCGAGAGATCAGCGGCTGGCAGCAGCAGGGCGATCGCTGGGTCGTCCATCTGCCCGATGTCGAGGCCGGCCGCTGGGCGTTTGCCGCGCTGTGGGTGGACGGCCAGCGCCGAACCCGGGCGCGGATACCGAACGAGGACTATTTCTATACGGCCGGCAAAGCTCCGCCGATCACCGATCCGACGACCGGACAACCGGCCTCCAGCGCCCGGGTCGCATTCCGCTTCAAACCGGGCGACATCCGCCAGTTCAGCAACCTCGATGACGCGATCGTCGTCGTGTACCAGTCCTGGGAGGTCGGCCATCAACGGATTGCATCCGTGGACGAAGCGAAACGCGTGGTCACGTTTCGCAGTCCGCTGCCCTGGGCCTTTGACCACTGGGGCGGCAACGTCCGCTACTTTGTCGAAAACGTGCCCGAGGCGCTGGATGCTCCCGGCCAATGGTATCTGGATCGCCGGACCGGCTTGCTGTCGTATCTGCCCTTGCCCGGCGAGGACCTGACGCAGGCCACCGTCGTCGCGCCCGTTGCCAAACAGTTGCTTGTCCTCCGCGGCGAGCCCGCAGAAAATCGCTTCGTGTCCCACCTGCGATTCGAGAACCTGCGTCTGCTGCACACCGACTGGGAGGTACCGCCGCAGGGTCATGCCTCCATCCAAGCCGCCTGCAACTTTCCGGGGGCGATCGAGGCGGTGGGGGCGCGGAACTGCAGCGTCGAGGCCTGCGAGCTGGGGCACCTGGGAACCTACGGCGCGTGGCTGCGGTTCGGCTGTCAGGACAATCGGATTGTGCGCAACGAGATTCACGATCTTGGGGCTGGCGGCGTACGTTTGGGCGAGCAGAGCGATCCGCGGACCGAACCCGAAACCGCCCAACGCAACGTCGTCGATAATAACTGGATCTACGACGGCGGCAAAATCGACCCCGGCGCGGTCGGCGTCTGGATCGGTCGGACCAGCCACAACCGGGTCTCGCACAACGAGATCTGCGACCTGAACTATACGGGCATCTCGGTCGGCTGGAGTTGGGGGTACGCCCCCAGCAGCGCCCACCATAACGTGATCGAGTTCAACCACATCCACAACATCGGCCGCGGAGTGCTCGGCGACATGGGCGGCATTTACTGCCTGGGAGATTCGCCGGGGACGGTCGTGCGGAACAACCTGGTGCATGACGTCTACGACTACCGCACCGGCTCGCTGGCCATCTACACCGACGAAGGCAGCACGGGCATCCTGATCGAGAACAACATCGGTTACGGCACCACGTACGCCAACTTCCACCAGCATTACGGCCGGGAGAACATCGTTCGCAACAACATCTGGGCGCTGGGCCAGGACTATCAACTCAGCCGCGCGCGGCAGGAGGAGCACCTCTCGTTCACGTTCGAGCGGAACATCGTGTACTTTGACAACGGCAAGCTGCTCAAAGGCGGCTGGACGAACGACCGCTTCGTCATGGATCGCAACCTGTACTGGGACGCCTCGCAGCCGGAGGGCGACATCATGTTCGGCGACGCGACGTTTGCCCAGTGGCAGGCCCGCGGGCATGACCGCAATTCGCGGATTGCCGATCCCCGATTCGTGGACGCGGCACGCTTCGACTTTCGCCTGCAGCCCGATTCGCCGGCGCTGCAATTGGGCTTCGTCCCAATCGACACCAGCCGGATCGGCCTGTACGGCGAACCGGATTGGGTTCACGCTCCGCAGCGCATCCAGCGGCAGGTGTACGTCCCCCGGCCGCGTGCGGAACCGCAGCCGACGCCGATTCACGAGGACTTCGAGCAAGCCTTGGCCGGCATGCCGCCCGAGGGCCCGACGACGAGCATCGAAAACGTGGGCAGCATCCTGGTCACCGAAGAAGTGGCGGCGGCCGGCAAGCAGAGTCTCAAGTTCACCGACGCGCCGGGTCAGAAGTACAGTTTCAATCCGCACCTGTGGTACTCGCCACACCTGGCCAAGGGCCCCGTGCGAGGCAGCTTTGACGTGCGGATCGAGTCCGGGGCGGTCGGACATTTCGAGTGGCGCGAGTACTCCGGCAGCGCCTACCGCGTCGGCCCGTCGGTGCGGATCGAGGGGGATGGAACGCTGTTGTCCGGCGGCAAGCCGATCGGCCGGGTTCCGCTCGGTTCGTGGCTGCACATCGAGATCGCGTGCGGCCTGGGCGACGCGGCCAGCGGCACGTGGACCCTCCGCTACGGGTCGCTCGGTGGCGAGGCGACGCAACTCGAATTGCCGTGCGACCCGCGGTTCCGCAAGCTCGACTGGGTCGGCTTCATCGCGGACGCGACCGTCGCCGCCGCGTTCTATGTGGACAACGTGACGATTGCGGCGAGTCCCTAGCGGGAGGAAGCCGTCACGGCGTTTTTCGCGAAGGTATTTGGACCCGACGTTGTCAAGAAGCAGCGGCGGAGGGTGGAGTGTATTTCGCCGGAGCGGACCGAAGTCCTCTCGACAACAGCACGGCAAACTTGCATCCTGACAGTTCTCAACCGTTTACGCAAGGAGAATCCCGATGTTCGATTCAACATCCCGACGTTCATTTTTACAGGCCCTGGGCGCCGGCGCCGCCGCGCTGGGGCTGAACCGTTCCGCTGCGGCGGCGGAACCAGTGATTCAAGGCTTCGAGGCGGCTCCGGACGACCCGAACGCGGCCCAGGGGTGGAAGCCTGTCTCGGACCGCAAGCTGCGCGTGGGCATCGTCGGCTATGGCGTGTGCCGCTTTGGCGCGGCGTTCAGCTTCCAAGACCACCCAAACGTCACCGTGGCGGCCGTCAGCGATCTGTTTCCCGACCGCTGCGCCGCGCTGGCCCAGGTGTGCCGCTGCGAGAAGACCTATGCGTCGCTCGAAGAACTGATCCAGGACGACACGATCGAAGCCGTGTTCGTGGCCACCGACGCGCCCAGCCACGCCCGGCATTGTATGGAAGCGCTCAAACACGGCAAGCACGTGGCCTGTGCCGTGCCGGCCAGCTTCGGATCGCTCGAAGAAGCCGACCAGCTGTTCGAAGCGGTCAAAGCCAGCGGCCGGACGTACATGATGTTCGAGACGTCCTGTTACCACGACGACTTGCACGCGATGCGGCAGATCTACCGGGCCGGCGGGTTCGGCAAACTGGTCTATTCCGAGGGCGAGTACTACCACTACACGGCCGAGCCGATCGCTTCGTATCTGGACTGGCGCGTCGGCGCGCCGCCGCAATGGTATCCCACCCACAGTAACGCCTACTATGTGGGCGTGACCGACGGCAGCTTTACCGAGGTCTCCTGCATGGGCATTCCCAGTTTGACACCTTGGCTGCAGGCGGAGAACAACCGCTACAAGAACCCGTTCGGCACCGAGGTCGCCTTGTTTCGCACCAGCGAAGGCGGCATGTCGCGGATGGCTGTCAGCTGGGACACGCCCGGCTTCAGCGGCGAGATGGGTCGGGTGCGCGGGCAACGCGGCACGTACTATGGGAAATACGAAGGCCAGGAAAAGAACTTGCCGCCCACCGCCCGTCCGCCGCTGCCGCCCCGCGTCCAAGCCGGCGGCCATGGCGGCTCGCACGGGCAACTGATGAACGAGTTCGTCACCGCGATCCTGGAAAATCGCCAGCCGCTGGTCGATATCGTCCAAGCGTTGAACATGACCGTGTCCGGGATCGTGGCCCACCAATCGGCCCTCCGGGACGGCGAACCGATGAAGATCCCCCAGTATCGGCTGTAGCCAAGCAGGGCAAATCGCACGATGTTCCGACACGTTGTTCCGCCTCGCCCATTTGACAAACCCGAGACTCTGGTAGAAAATCCTGGATGGGTTGGTTGCGATCCTCCAGGGGACACCAGGGGACACAGCTCCGCGTCGGTGCGATACCCGCTGTCATCGCGCCGACGCAAAGCCCGGATGATTCATACAGGCAAGCCGTAGCAGGGGCGTCCTGCCCACGTTACTGTTTCACACAGGCTGGCAGCCTGTGCTACGGCGTCGGCGCAAGACGGAATCTTGCCGAGGAGCGATCCGCGTTGGTACAGGACACATCGACACCGCATCCCGATCACGGGTCCAGACAGCCGTCGCGGGCGGTCGCGTGGCTGAGGCTGTTTCCCACGGTTTTCGTCGTGATGCTGGGCATCCTCGGCGGCGTGGGGGTATTCACGTTTGGCTACGGTCAAGGGGCCAGTTACCTGAGCAACAACCCGCTGACCTGTGTCAACTGTCACATCATGCAAGACCACTACGACGCGTGGCTGAACTCCAGTCATCGGCACGTGGCTGTCTGCAACGATTGCCACTTGCCCCACCATCCCGTGGGCAAGTGGATCACGAAAGCCGATAACGGTTTCTTTCACTCGCTGGCTTTCACGCTCGAGAACTTTCACGAACCGATTCAGATCAAACCGAGAAACCGCCGGGTGACGCAGAACGCTTGCCTCGCCTGCCATGCGGATTTCGTGCATTCGATGCTGCCCGCCGAACCCGGTGGCGAGATGCTGTTGTGCGTCCATTGTCATAGTAACGCCGGTCACGCGCATCGCTGATGCGGATGCCGGACCCGTGCGAGCCAACCGACCCATCCAGGAGAGTGACGATCATGAGCCAGCAGCCAAAGGACAGTCAGAAACCGGCAGCCGATGCGGGGGCTGGGCCGAGCGGCGGAAGCGAGACGCGGAATCGGGCAGTTCTTCAGAGCCCCCTGCTGCTGGCCGCGCTGTTGTTGCTGGTGATGTTGGCGACCGGCGGCGTCACGTATCTGCTGGTGACGATCTTCGAGCATCGCCAAGAAGCGCGCAGGCCGTTCGTCCGGCTCGTCGAAGTGAACGAAGTTAGCACCGATCCCGTCCCCTGGGGGACGAATTGGCCGCTCCAGTTCGACACCTATCGCCGGACGGTCGACGTCACGCACACGCAATTCGGCGGGTCGAGCGCCATGCCGGAAAGCAAGCTGGACGAGCACCCCTGGCTTCGCCGGCTGTACGCCGGGTATGCCTTTAGCATCGACTATCGCGAGGCGCGGGGGCACGCCTACATGTTGTACGACCAAGAGGTAACCGAGCGCGTGACCAAGCGCAAGCAGAGCGGCTCCTGCCTGCACTGCCACGCTTCGGTCATCCCGATGTACCGTCGTTTGGGCATGGAGGCGGCGGGGTTGACGCCCGACGCCCAGTCGCTGGGCGCCGATTTCAATTGGCCCGCGGTGATGGAGGGGTTCCGAATCGCCGCCACGATGGATTACACCACCGCGCACGCGGAGATCCTGCGGACGCCCGACGGCACCTCCGGCGAGGGTTCCCCGTTGTTTCCGGGCGGCACGACGCCAGCCGCGCTCTCCGACGCCCCTTCCCAAGACACGGCTCCGGAGGGCCATCCGAATCTCGGTCAGGCACACCCGGTCAGTTGCGTCGATTGCCACGATCCGCAAACGATGCAGCTGCGCATCACCCGTCCGGGCTTCGTGCTGGGCATCGCGGCCCTGGCCCGCAGCGAAGATCCGGTTGTCCACCTGCCCAGCATCGCCCGCTGGCGCGCAGGAAATCGCCGCGACGATTACGATCCCAACCGGGATGCCAGCCGCCAGGAAATGCGCAGCTTTGTGTGCGCCCAGTGTCATGTCGAGTACTACTGTGCCACGAAAGAAACCTTGTTTTTCCCCTGGGATAACGGCTTGAAAGTCGAGCAGATCGAACAGACCTTCGACCACCACGTCTTTCCCGACGGCACGCCGTTTCTCGATTTTGTCCATGCGGAAACCGGTGCGCCGGTGTACAAGGCCCAGCACCCCGAGTTCGAACTGTGGAGCCAAGGCATCCACGCTCGCAGCGGCGTGAGCTGTGCGGACTGTCACATGCCCTACGAGCGGCAGGGGGCGATGAAAGTCAGCAGCCACTGGGTGCGGAGCCCGATGTTAAACATCAACAACTCGTGCCAGATCTGCCACAACGTACCCGAAGACGAGCTGCGAGGCAGGGTACAGACGATCCAGTCGCGGACGGTGGCGCTGATCGAGCGGGCCGCCGTGGCGATGACCGACATGCTGGACGCCATTCGCGAAGCCCAGGCGGCAGGGGCGACGCCCGAGCAACTGGCGCCGATCTTCGAGTTGCAGAAAAAGGCGATGTGGCGGTTGGATTTCATCAGCAGCGAGAACTCGCGGGGCTTCCATGCCGACCAGGAAGCGGCGCGGGTACTGGGCGAGTCGATCGACTACAGCCGCCAGGCGCAAGTACAGGCGATCCGGCTTCGCGCCCCGAAACCGCCGCCACTCGAACCGCCCGCCGACGGGGTCCAAGGCGTAACACCGGCGGAGAAGGCACCGCCGCAGGAATCGCCAGGGCGATGATCCCGCGGCCGCCCAACGGCGGCCTCGGGCAACGGTTTCTCGGGCCAGCCGCTCAGCCGTCCATTCAAATCCGACCGGATCGGCCACTCCGGTCCAGCGATTTGATGTTCGAAGGGCTGGCCGAAGCTGTCAATCCGTTACCGCCATCGCTGCCACTTCCCGATCGAGTCGGTCCCCCAGTCGATCTTTTTCCACTTCCAGATCGTGACGTGTCTGAAGATTCAGCCAAAACCTTTCCGTCGTTCGAAAGAAACGTGCTAGTCGAAGCGCGGTGTCCGCCGTAATCGAACGTTGGCCTCGAACGATTTCGTTGATCCGACGCGGCGAAACGCTGATGTCCTTTGCTAGCCGATACTGGCTGATCCCCAACGGAACCAGGAATTCTTCGAGGAGGATTTCCCCTGGATGGATCGAGGCGAGTTTTCGCCGTGGCATGGGTGTCCCCTAGTGATAGTCCGTGACTTCAACTTCGTAGGCGTCGCCCGCGTCCCAACGGAAACAGACACGCCACTGATCGTTGATCCGAATGCAGTATTGCCCCTCCCGGTCACCGTGCAACTTTTCCAGGCGGTTCCCCGGAGGATTTCGCAAGTCATCCAGCGATTCCGCAGCATCGAGAATCAACAACTTCCGCAACGCCGAACGTTGCATCGGCGGCGGGGACCTTTTCACCGGCTCCCGGTTGAACAGTCGCTCGGTCTCTTTGTCCGCAAATGTCTGGATCATCCAGCTTGATAATAACGCTTCACGTTAATACGGTCAAGGGGCATGCCAGCAGTCCCGCCCGACACAGTCCCGGCAGAATCCCTCGCTGAACGCAACAGCTAAACGACAGCTTGCAGATCATGGGGGGGCGAAACGGGGCACAGTGAGTTCTTATGCTTCGTTGATCTATTGTTAGCAGAGCTGACGGTACGCATGATAAGGCCCACGGATGGCAGCGCGGACCCACGGATTCCCCTCTCGCGTTTCATCCGAGGGTCTGCTTTGCCATCCGTGGGGCTAAATCAACACGGACTCAAGTGCTAAGACGTTGGGCAGTGGATAACGCATCGTACCGTTTCGCCGCTCCGAGGCCGGATACCTTGGACGCCCACAAAATGCGAGCCCCTAAATAGGAGAGCATGGCGCGGCAGTTCTGGATTAAAGCAACAGCCCGCAGGCTCGCGGGGGTCTCGCCGATGCACGTTCTTCGCTGCCTGCACGGAGGCGCGAATGCGCTGCTGGCATGGTCGTAATTCTCCCCGTGACCGCATCGTTTCCCAGCAGAATGCACCGCCTGACCACGCGATTCATGAACACCGCGGATCTTGGACGATGCAAACACAACAGCCGTGATGCGCTCGCCTTATGGTCTCCCGCGATAGAGGACGTTGTTGGTATAGCCGTCGTCCTTGATGAAGACGAATCACCGCCGGAGAAGGTGTTTCCGATCCGGGAAACCGAGTAATCGAGGGCGGGCTCCGTCGCCTGGGCTTGCAAAACCGAGCCGCCCATGACGATCAGTGTTGCGGCCATTATGAGTTTCTGGAATCGCATTTCGATGGTCTCCTGCATTTGCGTGGTTTCGTCGGTCAAGGTTCGTCCAAGTCGCGATCCGTTTTCACCGAGTCGACCTGCTCGATGACGTAGGGGGCATTGCGTTCGGGAATCCAGCGGACGCGGTCGAGTACAACGGAGTTCCCGTCCCGGGCTATCAGCGCGGGTGCCGGGCCGCCGTTTTGCAGGATGACGTTGCGGAGCACCAGCGAGCGGAAGCGTCGGGAAGTGAACACGCGGGACGACAGCAAGCACATGCCTTCCGCAGATTCTGTATACTGCTGGGAAAATGGACTGCGACAACTGGGAACGTACGTGCAGGTCGGCCGACGTCAAGGCCGTCACGGGACCTGTCGACACAAGCGATTGGAAAGGGACAGATCATGGATCGACGGGAGTTTTCGAAGCGGGTGTTGCTGGCGGGGGCAGGGACGGGGCTAAGTTGGCAGGCAGCAACGGCCGAGCGAATTGGGGACTACTACGAGGAGCCGGCCAAGCGGCTGCCGATCCATACGTTCGACGTGGTGGTGGCCGGCGGTGGCACGGGCGGCGTGGTCGCGGCGATTGCCGCCGCGCGGCAGGGGGCCCGGACGGCGCTGATCGAACTCAAGGGCTATCCCGGCGGGACCGTCACCGAGGGCGGTACGGCCCTGCACAGCTAATATAACCTCTGGAAAGCCTTCCCAGGCGTCGAGCAGCGGCAGGTCGTCAAGGGAATCGCCCAGGAGATCATCGACCGGTTGATGCAGGTGGGCGGCTGCACGGGCCACGCCGAAATGCTGGAACACTACAACTACGATTCGGTCTGCACGGTGATCGATACGGAGCTGTACAAGCTGGTCGCGTTCGAGATGCTTGTCGAGGCGGGCGTCCAGGTCTTCGTGAACACGCGCGTCGTCGGCGCGATCGTGGACGGGCCGCGGGTCCGCGGCGCGATCGTCGAGAGCCGCGCGGGACGCGAGGCGTTCTACGCCCGATCGTTCGTCGATTGCACGGCCTACGGCGACCTGGCGGCGCTGGCCGGAGCGAAGTACACCGAACCCAACGATTATCCCGTGTGTAACAGCGTCGGCATCGGGAACGTTGATATCGGGTACACTCGGTTGCCGGATCGTTTTTGGCGGAAGAACATAGCGGCCTCCTGGCGATGTTGCCACCATGAAAACAACACGTATCTCCGTATTATGTCAAGCTACCAGGGAATGGCGTGGCACCAGGATTTGCCGCCGCCAGCATACTGTACCTCGAAAACCGGGGGTTTTCGGGTCTGACCCACTCTGGGTCTCGCCCAACTGTAGAAGACGGGTTTGAGATTGGTCTCGACCAGCAGCTCGCGCACCCGCTCGAGCCCCGGACGACGCCCCCCAGCGGCTCGATCAACTGTGGCCCCGCCGGGGGCGCTTCGCCGCGCATCAGCCGCGCGAGCACGGCCGCGGCTTCGTAGCCGATCCGCTCGGCATCGAACTGGACGCTGGACAACATGGGCACGGCCATGGTGCAAAGGGATTCTTCATTTTCCACGCCCACCACGGCCACTTCTTCGGGCACCACAATGCCTGCACGGGCACAGGCTTCCAGCAGAAAGAACCCCAGTTGGTCCGTACAGGCCATGATGCCGACCGGCTTGGGCAAGCTCCGGACCCACCGCGACAAGGCCTCTTGATGCCGCTCCCGGGCCAGCGGTTCTTCCGGCGGCCCCGCGGGCTGGTACGTGCTGCAACGATATCCAGCGGCCGTCACCGTGTCGACGAAGTTGCTGCGGCGTTCCTCGAAGTAACTCTCGGTGCCCAGTTCATAGACCCCGAAATGCCGAAAGCCGCGTTGCATCAAGTGGTCCGCGACGATCTGGCCCATCGCATGATTATCGACGCCCACCCAGGGAGCGTCGGGATTCAGCCGCGGGGATCGCAGCTCGACAACCGGCATTTCCGGGACTCGCCGTTGTTGCCCATCTCGCCGTTGCCCCAGTGCCAGCGCCAATGCCAGTTGTAGGGCACCAGGTTGTCCACATACGGTCGTTCCGGCGCCGGCCCTTGCCACAGCGCATCGTCCAGGTGATCGGGAATCGGAACGCTCTGGCCGCGCCCGATCGAGGGGCGCGCGTTGGCGTACCAGGCCGGGGCCGCCAGGACTCGCCCGATCACCCCCTGACGCAGCTTGTCCATCGCCTCGATGATCACCGGCCAATCGCTGAGCAACCTGCCCATCACCGACCTTGCTGCGGTGCAACTGCCAACGTCGCACGTGCAGGGTGGTGAGTTGTTGTATGCCTTGGAAAACAACTCCCTCCGACCCACGCCTCGATTCAAGACGTGCAAGCACCATCCCTCCCCGAGCAATTCGTGCGGCACGCGGCATCCCAAGAGGTAACCACAATCGCTGCCGCCTGTCAATCTGCGCGACTGGCCCCCTTTCTCCCGTTTCGGCACCAGGCGAACAAGACCCCCTCTAAAGCAGGGTGCGGCGGTGTGTTCGATCTGGTCCGGCGATGCTCCCGTGGGTATACTTGCGGCATGGGACAGCAAGTCAGCGATGATCTGCGCGAACGCGAGGATCATTTCGGTTCGGCG